>Ga0137309_100485_pt1 | contig 30060 bp, 25 predicted proteins | sample NAcewiD2O_June_FD_97179 | JGI IMG/M metagenome (GOLD analysis project Ga0137309, IMG submission 97179) | Mouse cecal microbial communities from Vienna, Austria - N-Acetylneuraminic amended D2O_June | ecosystem: Host-associated > Mammals > Digestive system > Large intestine > Cecum | place... | reverse complement strand
GGCCTTTTGCCATAGCTTTTTTCGTCAGCTTTCCCGCAAGCCGGGCCAGCCACCAGCCGCACAGCAGGATAAGCGCCGCTGCCAGCAGGTTCCATGCAAAGCCTGTGGCCCAGCTCCCAAGCCTGCTGGAAAAATCTTCCCATGCCATTTTCATGTTCCATGCGGCATCCATAAAAAATCGCCATACGATACAGGCCGCGCACAAAAAGGGCTGAAGCCCTCTGCGCCAGATATCGTTCCTTTCTTCATGTTTTGGTTTGATTATGCCCCGGCCTTTTGGTGCAGAAACGCCGCCAGCAGCCCGTTTGCCAAGGAGGAAGGGGAGGAGCCGTTTAAAATCAGGTCGGCCCGCCACTTGGTGGGTTCAATATACTGCTGGTGGCGGTAGCGCACCATGTCCAGGTACACCCCGGCAATCTCCTCGAAAGAAAGCCCCCGCTCCGCCATATTCCGGCGCAGCCGCCGCACAATGCGCTCGTCAGCCTGGCAGTCGATAAATACTTTTAGATCAAGCTGTTCGTACAGCCAGTCATACCATAAGGCGAAAAGCCCTTCCACCAGCACAAGCTGGAAATCCTCCTTCATGGCCTGGGACAAATCCTCCCGGAGCTTGCCGGCATAGATGGTTTCCGGACAGTTGTCATCATAATATATGTTTCCAGTAACAGGGGCTGCAGCCTTGGGACGCACGCTGTCAGGCTTAAAGTATTCGTCCATGTGGAACACCTTCACCCGCAGATCCCCCAGTTCTCCCTCCAGCCACCGGGCCAGGGTGGATTTCCCGCTGGCAGTGCCTCCGCTGATACCGACTACATAAGGCCGTTTCATGCAGATCTCTCCTTGTGAAAATACTTTTTCCCATTGTATCACAGGGGGCGGCAGTTTGCAATCTATAAAGAAAGGCAGGCTGCCCGCTGCTGGGCCGCCTGTCCTTTTCGTATGTTTTGCCTGCTCCTGAAAGGGATGTGGAAGGAGCAGCTTTTCCGGTTCTTTCGTTCGTGTTTACGGCTCTAGAAAATATACGGGGCCTTGAGGGTTATCCGGGGAATCTCCCAGCAGGGCAGCTTCTAAATCCCCAAAGCTGTAGCCCATTTCCTCCCACTTAGTGAGCAGTTCGTCCAGGATTTCCCCGTTGGTGCGGGAGGTGCTGTGCAGCAGCACCACAGCCCCCGGATGCACCCGGGGCAGCAGCTTCTGGAAGGCTTCCTCCCGGGAGGGCTGGTCGTTTTCATACCAGTCCACATAGGCGAGGCTCCAGAACACGGTGTGATACCCCAGGGCCTTTGCCATTTCCAGATTGCTTTCGCAGAATTTTCCCTGGGGCGGGCGGTAGAGCTTGGGCATTTCCTTCCCGGTAATATCCTTATAGAGAGCGGCGTTCTTTTCCAGCTCCTCCCGGAAGGCGCTTTCCTCCGCAATGGCAGACATGTCCGGATGGCTGTAGGTATGGTTGCCAATGGTGTGGCCCTCCTCCGCCATGCGCCGCACTAAGTCCGGCTGGGTTTCAAAATAATTCCCCACCAGGAAAAAGGTGGCCTTCACTCCATGCTTTTTCAAAGCGTCCAGGATAGGGGAGGTGTTGCCGTTTTCAAAACCCGCGTCAAAGGTGATATACAGCACCTTCTCTTCTGTGGGCATACAGTACAGGCTGTCATATTCCCCCAGGAAATCGCTGCCCGCGTTGCCCACAGGCGGCTCCCCCTCCTGCTGGAAGCTGAGTCCCCAGTTGGTTATTTCCCCGGATGCCGCCGCCGACGCGAACACCGCCCCGCCGTTTTTCTTTGCCGCCCACAGCACCAAAGCGCACACTCCGGCTATCACCAGCAGGGATAAGAGCGGTGCCCATATCCGTTTCATCACATTTTCCATGCGTTCCATAGCTTTCTCCTCTCTTTCCGCTGCCTCCGTCTGCAAAAACGCCCGGCCAGGAGGATATGCGGAGGATAGCCCTGGGGCTTTGGACAGTATTCCGCCTGGGGCACTTGCAATGGGGGACAAAATACTGTATGATTTTTGTAAGGTTTTCATGCCATGGTTTTTAAGGTTTCCCTCTTAGACTGAAAGCGGAAACTGGAACTATTTCGTGAAAATGACCATTTTGCGCCGGAAAGGGGCCGTGTTTTGATGGAAGCCATGGAAAACAAGAATATACTGGTGGTAGATGATGACAGGGAAATTGTACGGGCCATTGCCCTGAACCTGGAAAGCGAGGGCTACACTGTATTAAAGGCCTATAACGGCATGGACGCCCTGGACATCGCCCTGACAAGGGAAGTTCATCTCATTATCATAGACGTGATGATGCCAAAGCTGGACGGTCTTTCCGCCATTATGAAAATACGGGAGCGGAAAAACCTGCCCATCATTGTGCTCTCCGCCAAAAGCGAAAACAGCGACAAGGTTATAGGGCTTTCCATGGGGGCGGACGACTATGTGACGAAGCCCTTCAACCCTATGGAGCTGACAGCCCGGGTGAAGTCCCAGCTCCGCCGGTACACCAGCCTGGGGGACATTCATTCCAGTAGCGAGAACACCATTATAAACGGCAGGCTTTGCTTTAATCTGGACGAGCACGTGCTGTATGCGGACGGGGATCCCATCAAGCTGACAGCCACGGAAACGAAAATTGTAGAGCTTCTCATGCGCAATCCCGGGCGCATTTTCCCTGCTGAGGAGATATATAGCAAAATCTGGAACGAATCTGCCTATTCCACAGAGAATACGGTTATGGTACACATCCGGCGCATCCGGGAGAAAATCGAAATAAACCCGTCGGATCCAGAATATTTAAAGGTGGTATGGGGCATTGGCTACAAAATCGAAAAGCATTGATGGAAACATTTTCAAAGGGCTTATTTCCTGGCTGTGCCTGCTTGCGCTGCTGTGCGGGCTGTGCCTTGCGGTAGTCCTTTCCATTATCGTGCTGGCAAACCCGGACTTGCAAACTCGGGCGGCGGAAAACCTGCAGGAATTTGCCGGAAGCGGCAGCCCCTACTATAGCGGTGCCGTTATAGAGGGCACAGAAGGGGATTTCGAAGAGGACAATACGCTTTGGGCTGCTGCTATGGATGCCCAGAAGCAGCATGAGGAGCTTATATACACGCGCACTGTGCAGATTGTCTGCGCCCTAGCCATACTGATCACAGCCCTGGTGCTGGTATTTGCTTTCCGGCGGGACAGGCGGCAGTTTGAGGCGCTGATGGCAAAGGGGATGGGGAAACTGTGGGTGGAGATTAAATGCCTGCTTTTGGGAGCCATCCTGTTTTCTGGCATGTTGTTTCTGACGGAGGATGGACTGGTTTTCTCCCTGTGCCTGTGGGTAATCAGCCTATATCAACTGTGCATGGATATTGGATACAACAGGCAGTTTTTCCGGCACAACATCATCCATTCTGTTTTGAAATGGCTTAATTCTTATAAGAGCATGACTACCTTTGAGCACCGCAGCCTGCGTCGGCTGTTTTCCACCCTGGGAGTGATTGCCGGAATCCTGGGGGTGGCGGCAGTGGTGCTGATATGGGCGCCTAACCATCTCTACCATGCGGCGGGGCCTGTGCTTGGCTCGGTGATGGTGAGCATTGTGGTCTTTACCATTACCGGGGTGGTGGGCACAATCGTCTGGTATGTGCTGGGGCTTAAACGCGACCTGCAGGACTGGAACGCCCTGATGGCCCAGATTACGGAAATGTACGGCGGCAACCTGAACGCGGTGAATCACGTGCCGCCCACCTCCAACCTCTACGACTGCGCCATGCAGCTTAATATGATCCGTACCGGCATAGAAAAGGCCGTAGAGGAGGGCACCAAGGCAGACCGCACGAAGGTGGAGCTTATCACAAACGTATCCCATGACATTAAAACGCCTCTCACCTCCATCATCAGTTACATTGAGCTGCTGAAAAAAGAGCCGGATCTGCCGGATCATGTAATGGACTATATCAGCACTATTTCCCGCAAAGCGGAAAGGCTGAGCAGCATTGTGCAGGACGTGTTCGAGGTTTCCAAGGCCGCCACAGGGAATATTACCCTGAATATGGAGGACTTGGACATTGGAAAGCTCCTGCAGCAGACCTTTGGGGAAATGGACGAAACCCTGCGCAATTCCCAGCTTATCTGGCGCATAGATATCCCTGATGTTCCCATGCTGGTTCACGCCGACGGGCAGCGGCTGTACCGGGTGTTCCAAAACCTTATCCGCAACTGCGACCAGTATGCCCTGGAAGGTTCAAGGGCTTATGTGTCCCTGTCCAGCCAAAACAGCTGTGCGGTAGTGAGCATCCGCAACGTTTCCCGCAATGAGATTACTATGGACAGCGAGGATCTCACCGCCCGGTTTGTCAGGGGAGATCAGAACCGCACCACTGAGGGCAGCGGCCTGGGGCTGTCCATTGCCAAAAGCTTTACAGAGGCTTGCGGAGGCCAGTTTTCTGTGCGCACAGACGGGGATCTCTTTATTGCCACTGTGCAGTTTGTACAGATAAACAGAGCGCCTGTTCCTAGCGCTCCTTTGCCGCCCCCGCCCCAGGAGGCTCCTCTGCCTCCCGCCGGGTATGCGGCTCCCAGGGGATGAAAATCTCCCCCGGCGGGCGGGACTTGCAGCCGTTAAAGATGTATGCGTTTCCAAAGGTAAAAAGCCGCTGCCCTTTAAAAGCAGCGGCTTATTTGTCTACTGAAAACCACTCGCTAGGCGAGTGGTTCAAAAGAAGGCTTCTGCCGATGATGTAGAAAGGAAAACGCCCCAAAAGCCATGGAGGAAATGGGGACAACGGAAAAGGGGCGGACAGTAGAAAAACGGTAAAGGAAAAAGAGAGTGGATAGGAAAGAAGGAAAGAAAATAGAAAATTGAAACAAACAAAATACAAAAGTAACCAAAAGAAGGGATAAAGAAAAGCATCAAAACAGAGGCAAAGGATAAGGAACGCTCAGAAGTAGAAGAAGGAAGAAAAAATATGTTTTTAGAGGAGAGCACCTATGCAAGTGACAGAACGTACCAACGCGACGTGACGCGTGGCTAGCAGCATAGGGTTTATACCCGCATATGAAATACCCCCGGCTCCGCCGGGGGATTTTTATTTGTTCATGTAAGAACCACTCCCGGGCGGCGGTTTATACAAGAAATCCAGTGTCAATGCGGCATTGGACTACGGCATCGGGCAATTTATACCCACAAAAAATCCCCCGGCGTGCCGGGAGATTTTTAATTTTATCAAGCAAGTCATTTTCCCTCTGGGGCAGGGGAAGCTGGCAGCAAATATTCCAGTGAATACGTTTCAAAGGCCTGGGTAAAGGCGGGATTGCCAGTGTTCTTAACTTCGTTCAAATACCCATGGGTGTCCAGGGAAGAATCTTTAATCTGAATAACAGTGACAGCAATATTGGAGCAGTGATCGGAAACACGTTCGTAGTTTGTCAGCAGATCCGTAAGCACAAAGCCCAGCTCAATAGTGCAGCGGCCCTCCTGCAGCCGGCGGATATGCCGGTTTTTCAGTTCCAGCTTCAGCCCGTCAATGACCTGCTCCAAAGGCTCTACCTTGGCAGCGATGACAGGATCGTTTTCCTCAAAGGCTTCCACAGTCAGGTTCAGGATGGTGAGGATAGCCCGGGTGATAACCTGAAGCTCCTCCTGGGCTTTGTCGGAAAACTGGATGTCCTTGTCGTGTATTTCATTTGCCACCCGGAGGATGTTCACCGCATGGTCGCCAATGCGCTCGAAATCACCGATAGCATGGAGAAGCTGGGATACGTCATGGCTGTCCTTAGGAGAGAGATCCTTGCTGCTCAGCCTTACTAAGAAGGTGCCCAGCTTATCCTCATAGAGGTCGATTTCCTCCTCCTGCTGGGTAATGGAGTCGGCCACTTTCTGGTCGAATTTGCTGAGGATGGAGATAGCGTTTGCCATGGAGTCCCGGGCGGCCTTTGCCATGTGTATAGACAGGTTGCGGCATTCCGCAATGGCAAGGCCAGGGGAGAGCAGCAGGCGCTCGTCCAGCAGTTCTTCCTTGGTGCTCTGTTCCCGGATGGTGATTTTTGCCAGCTTTTCAAGCTGCTTGGAGAAGGGAAGGAGAATCAAGGTGGTCAGCAGGTTAAAGAGGCTGTGGATGACAGCGATGCCCAAAGCGTTGATGGGGGAGTCTATAAAGTCGAAATGTACGAAAGCGTTCAGCAGGTAAAAGCCCGAAAGGCAGATAACCGTGCCCAAAACATTGAAGTATACATGTACGGCTGTAACGCGCTTGGCGTTTTTGTTGGTGCCAATGCTGGAAAGCAGGGCGGTGACACAGGTGCCAATATTCTGGCCCATGATAATGGGAAGGGCCATGCCATAGGTAATGCTGCCTGTCATGGACAGGGACTGCAAAATGCCCACAGAGGCCGCCGAGCTTTGAATAACCCCTGTAACCACAGCGCCCAGCAGTATGCCCGCGATGGGGTTCTGGAACATCACCAGAATGTCCTGGAAAATGGGCATATCCGCCAGAGGGCTTACAGACTGGCTCATAAAGCTCATGCCTGTCATCAGTACGGAAAAGCCCACCAGGATGGTGCCCACGTCCCGCTTTTTGCCTTCCTTGGAGGACATAATCAGCAGCACGCCGATAAGGGCCACAATGGGGGAGAAGGACTCCGGCTTTAACAGCCGTAGGAAAAAGTTGCTGCTCTCAATGCCTGCCGCGCTTAAAATCCAGGCGGTCAGGGTCGTGCCCACGTTGGAACCCATGATAACGCCTACAGTCTGGCTTAGCTGCATAATGCCAGAGTTTACTAAGCCCACCAGCATGACCGTCATGGCGGAAGAGGACTGGATGGCAATGGTGATAACAGCCCCCAGCGCCAGCCCCTTCCATTTGCTGGAGGTCATGGACTTTAAGACCCGTTCCAGCTTGCCGCCCACCATTTTTTCCAGGCCCGCGGACATGACATGCATACCATACAGGAAAAAAGCCAGTCCGCCTAACAGGGTGAAGAGGGAAAAAACGTCCATGTACCTTCCTCCAAATTCATTATAATGTTGACACTTCTACAATTTTCTACAAGCCTATCATACCATACCCAGCCGCCGCCCGCAACGGGTTTTCTGTAAATTTCTTAAATTTGGCGTGTTTGGGGGCGTGCTTGCAATTTCCCCTGGCGTCAGGTATAATGGGGAAAACGGAAGGGGGAAGGGGCGCCTATGAAACAGCTTGTTACCTTTGTTTACGCAGTTTTAGCCGGGATATCCATTTCCATTGGCGGGCTGGTGTTTCTCTCCAGCGAAAGCAGGGCAGTGGGAGCCGTCATGTTCTCAGTGGGGCTTTTTGCAGTCTGCACCCTGGGGCTGGGGCTTTTCACCGGCAGGGTCTGCTATGTGTTCGACAATCCTCCCGCATATGCGGCGGAGTGCCTGCTCATCTGGCTTGGAAACCTTGCGGGGGCTTTTCTTGCAGGCAGCGCGGTGCGGCTGACGCGCCTTTCCGCTGTGGCGGAAAAGGCCCAGGCTTTAAGCGGGACAAAGCTGGAGGACTCTCCTCTCAGCGTGTTCATCCTGGCGGTTTTCTGCAATATCCTTATCTACCTTGCAGTGGAAAGCTACCGGAACAACCCCCACCAGCTAGGGAAGTATCTGGGCATGCTTTTGGGGGTGTCGGTGTTCGTGCTGGCGGGGCTGGAGCACTGCGTGGCGAATATGTTCTATTTCACCGCCGGCGGCACCTGGAGCCTTCATGCCCTCTTGTACATAGGCATCATGACGGCGGGAAACGCTTTAGGCGGGGTGCTGTTCCCGCTGTGCCGCAAACTGAAAGCTTACAGTGAGGGAAAATAAGTTTTAGACAGCGGAGCGGCCCGGTTTTCGGGCCGCTTTTTTCTGCAAAAATTTTTTGTTTTCCTGTAACCTTTTTGCCCCAAACGGCGCTATATGGGTTGAAGGCCATGGGAAAGGAGTTATGAAACTTATGGATGACGAAGCCATTGTGGCGCTGTTTTTGCAGCGGGACGAAGGGGCGCTGCGGGAGGTGTCCGGGAAATATGGGGGTAGACTGCGGACTTTGGCAAATTCCATTTTGCAGGACGCTTCTGCTGCCGAGGAATGCGAGAACGACACCTATTTGCAGGCCTGGAACAGTATTCCGCCCCACCAGCCCGGGGGATACCTTTTTGCCTTTCTGGCAAAGATCACCCGGCATCTGGCACTGGATGCCTGCCGCAGGCGTGGCCGGAAGAAGCGCGCAGGCATTTGCGCCCGCCTGACAGAAGAGCTGGAGCAGTGCATCCCCGGCCCCTCCGACACCCCCTGCCAGGTGGACGGCATATTGCTGGCAGGGGTGCTGGAGTCCTATCTGCAAGACCTGCCGGAGGAAAAGCGGTATATGTTTTTGCGGCGGTATTGGTACTGCGATTCTGTCCCCAGCGTGGCAAAGCGTATGGGGATTACCCAGGCCAAGGTGAAAACCACGCTGCACCGGGTGCGGGCCGGGCTGAAAGAATACTTAATCAAGGAGGGATATGACGTATGAGAGGACAGGAGCTTTTAGACAAGCTGGAGCTTTTAAGCCCAGAACTTATCCAGTCCGCCGCAGGAGATCCCCCCGGGGTGGAAGAGACAAAAGGCCAGCGCCGCCGGGGGCTTTTCTGGAGCTTTATGGGCGGGTGCGCTGCCGGGGCCGTATGCCTGAGCCTTGCCCTGCTGCCCCTGTTCCTGGGGCAGGGAGACAGCGTGGAGCCAGGAGGATCTTCTGCAGCGCCCCTGGCAGGAACGCCGTCCCCCAGCCCTTCTCCCAGCCCCTCTCCGAAAGCGCCGGGGATAGAGCCGGTGTATGTGGAATGGACGCAGGACTTGCCCCTGGAAAAGTATTTTGCCCATGAAGAGCAGGAAACAGACAGGGAAAAGCTCCAGAAACTGCCAAGAACCTTTTTCGGATATGACGAAGGGGAGAGCAGATCTTTCAGCTCCCGGCAGGAGGAACTGGAGGAAGAGGGGGATATCCCTTCCATAGATTCCGCCTGGGATTTCACCTGCCACGCCTGGTACGACAGCGGAAGCACCCCCAAGAGCCTGTCGATGCGCTGGGAGTGGTATGAAGTTTCAGATCAGATAGCGAATATGAATACAGAAGAAATAGGGGTGCAAATCGCCGGGCGTTCCAATTTCATTTCCCCGGAAAGCTATATCCGCTTGAACCGCACAGTGGTGCGCCGGGACGGGGCAGAGATTACGGTGCTGGGTCAGATGGACAGCCAGAAATTCTTTGTATTCCAAAAGGACGGGGCATGGCGCCTGATTCGGGCCACCGCAGGCGTTCCCCAGGAAATGCTGCTGCAAGTGCTGGATCACTTCTTCCAGCATCCTGCAGATTTCAGGAACTTTTCAAAGGAAGCCGGAGATATATATGAATGGGCAGAACTGGAAACCTGCCCCGAAGCTTTTGCAGGGTATTATCCCCAGCAAAAGGATTCGGAACTGGTGCCGCCCCTGGCAGGGGCAGAGGTGCTGCTGCTCAACGGGGAGCCGGTGCGCATCCAATGTGTGTATGATTCCGACACGGTAACCGGAACCCTCCTGCAATGGACAGTGTATAAGGAAACCCCGGATAACCAGCCAGATCCCATTTCCCGGCTCAGGGCCGCAGGGGATTTGCATGATTTTTCCCAGGAAAGCGTAAAGGACTATTTCCGGCAGGGGCCTGCCGGAACCGGAAGGAATATCATCTATTTCACTTGGGACGGCTGCCGGGTGGAGGCGCAGTTTGCTGAGAAAGCCTCCCCCGAGGACGTGATATGGCCCATTCTGGAGACGATGCGGGAGCAATCCCGGGCCTGGGGGCTTTCCAGCCGGTGGAGCAAGGCCTGTGGCGATATGGAAGCGGGAAAAGCCCCTGTGGATCCTGCTGTGTCCATGGCTGTTTTCCCCAAAATCCGGGAAGAATATTTCTTTGGGGATCTGCGCGACGCCACCTTGGAATCAGTGGAGGCATACCTTTCCCGCCCGGGGATACGGGAAAGCGGGCGCTTCTATTTCATGTGGGAGGGGTATTACGCCTACGCCCAGCTAACCCCTGCCGCTGAAGCCGCAGAACTCTATGGGTTTATTGTCCGCGTGCGGGGAGACTGAGAATAAGCAGGAAAGCCCGTCCTTTGCCGCCAATACGGCAGGGGGCGGGTTCTTGCTTTTGCCGGGAAAATGCAGCCGCAAAAAAACGCGCGGAAAGCGGTTTGCCGGGAAAACGCAAAAAAGAACAAAAATGGACGAGTATGAGAACTGTTTTTTGTCAGGCAGAGGCGGGGCAGGGCGGTGCTATTGCCTTGACATCAGGGTTAAAGGGCGCTATAATTTTTTGTGGTATCAATACAGCCTGCGCATCCTGCTGTCCTTTTCCCCTGAGGCAGCAGGCGTGCGGAACCTCTGTTTGCAGCGGGAAGGTGCTGCTGCACGCAGGACATCAAAGGCTGTGCGGAAAGGAAGTGCGCAATGGGCAAACATAAAAAGGGTTTGGCGGTGTGCATTATTGCCGTTTTGCTGCTGCTGGCGGCCTCGCTTCTGACCGGGTTTCACGGCAGGGCGGAGAGCGTGCAGGAAGCTATGCGGGACGCGGTACTGCACAACGTAAACCAAATCACATTCATCGGCGGGAAGCTGATAAATCCGGGGCTTGTTTCAGCCTTTCTGGTTACGGCTATCCTTCTGATAGCGGCGGCCTGTATCCGGGTGTTCGCCATTCCCCGGTTCCGGCTTATCCCGGGAAAATTCCAGATGGTGCTGGAAGAAGCGGTGGGCCTGTTTGACAACATGGCAAAAACCAACAGCCCCCACCGCAACGGCTTTCTGGGGGCTTACATTTTTGGCGCGGGGGCTTATATCTTTGTGGGGACGCTCTTTGAACTGCTGGGCTTTGAGGCTATTACAGCCCACGGGGAGCCTGTCACCCTGCCGGCCCCGCTTTCAGACGTAAACGCGGCTATCGCGCTGGGGGTGCTCTCCTATCTGGTTATCCTCTCCGGCGGCATAGCAGGCAATGGCGTGGGGGGAATCGGCAAAACCCTTAAGGAGTTTTCCCTTCCCATCTCTATGAGCTTCCGTCTTTTCGGCGCGCTGCTCTCCGGCCTGCTGGTAACGGAGCTGGTGTACTATTTCGTCACCCTGAGTTTCCTGCTCCCGGTGGTGGTGGGGGTGCTTTTCACCCTGCTCCATGCCATCATTCAGACCTACGTGCTCACTATGCTTACTGCCCTGTATTACGGCGAAGTGTCCGAGCCTTCCCATAAGGAGAAAAAGGGGAAACAGAAGGCAAAGGCTTCCGCCTGAGGATATTTGCAATCAAACCTATAAATGGAGGTAGAACGACTATGAAAACCTTATACCGTCACAAGAAAGTCCTGTACACGCTGCTGCTTGCAGTGCTGCTGATGCTCTGCATCGGGATGCCGGCCCTGGCAGCCGAAGGGGAGGGCGCGCCTGCTGACGAGCCTGCACAGGCCGCCCAGGACAACAGCATCGGATCTAAAGCGATTGCCGCCGCTATTGCCGTAGGTCTTGCCGCTGCTGGCGGCGCGGTTGGCATGGGCATTGCCACGGCCAAGTCTGCCGAAGGCATTTCCCGCCAGCCCGAGGCTGAAGGCAAAATCCGTACGGCTTTCATGCTGGGTCTGGTGTTCATTGAAACCGCCATCATCTATGCGCTGCTGGTGGTTATCCTGATTATCTTCGTACTATAAAGGCAGGTGGCAGACGTGTCGAACATTCCACTTAATATCGACTGGCAGCAGATCCTGCTGCATTGGATGAACCTGGCTATCCTGGTAGGCGGGCTGTATTTCCTTCTGTTCAAGCCTGTCAAGCAGTTTATGGAGAAGCGCCAGGCGCACTATCAGGAGATGGAGGAGAAGGCTGCCGGGAAGCTGCAGGAGGCCGAAGGCGTAAAGGCCCAGTACCAGCAGAAGCTGGACGGGGTGGAGGCAGAGCTTCACGAAGCCCGGGCCAAGGTGCAGCAGGCAGTGGAGAAATCCACCCAGGAGCAGTTGGAGCAGGCTAAAAAGCAGGCCGCGCAGATTGTGGCCCAGGCCAGGTCTGAAGCGGAACACAGCAAGGAAAAGGTAATGAAGGAAGCTCAGCGGGAACTGAAAAAGCTGGCAACCGAGGCGGCTGAAAAGATTGCCTTTAAATCGGATGTAGATCCTTTCGACCAGTTCTTGAATCTGGCAGAAGGAGGCAAGGAAAATGAGAGCCGATAGAGGCCAATTGAGAGCTATACTGTGCAGTGCCAAGCAGCCCAGCCCGGAGCAGATGAAACGCTTCACCCAGTTCCTGCTGGAGAAATACCAGCGCAAGGTGCCTGTTGTCTGGGAGCAGGACAGCGCCCTGCGCACAGGGTTCCGGCTTCAGGTGGGATCCGATATCTATGACTGGACCCCACATGGCAGGCTGCGCCAGTTTCAGGACTACCTGCGGGCCTTGCGCCCTGGGCAGGATGATCTCCTGCCTCTGATGCGGGAGGCTGTGCAGGAGTGGGATCCGGCCATAAACCCCGAGGAAATCGGGGAGGTGCTTACGGTAGGCAGCGAAATTGCCACTGTGGGCGGGCTGGAACACGCCCAGTATGGAGAAATCCTGGTGTTTGACTCCGGCGTGAAGGGCATGGTGCAGGACTTACGGGAAAACGATTTAAGCTGCATCCTCTTTGGGGACAGCCAGGAAATAACAGCCGGCAGCATGGTGCGCCGCACCATGAAAACCGCCGCCATGCGGGTGGGCGATGGCTTTCTGGGCCGGGTTGTGGACGCTTTGGGCATTCCGGTGGATGGGAAAGGGCACATTGAGGCGGAAACCCATTTCCCCATGGAGGCCCCTGCCCCCGGCATTCTGGAGCGCCAGCCTGTAAATACCCCCATGGAGACAGGCCTTCTGGCTATTGACTCCATGTTCCCCATTGGACGGGGCCAGCGCGAGCTGATTATCGGCGACCGCCAGACAGGCAAAACCGCCATTGCCCTGGACACTATCCTGAACCAGAAGGGCAAAGGCGTGGTGTGCATTTATGTGGCTATCGGGCAGAAAACCAGTTCCATCGCCCAACTGGTGGAAAACCTTTCCCGCCGGGGTGCCATGGATTATACAACAGTGGTCAGCGCCCCTGCCGGAGCCTCTGCCGCCTTGCAGTATATCGCGCCCTATGCCGGATGTGCTTTAGGCGAATATTTTATGCGCCAGGGCCGGGACGTGCTGATTGTCTATGACGATCTCTCTAAGCACGCCATTGCGTACCGGGCTTTAAGCCTTTTGCTGGAGCGTTCTCCGGGCCGCGAAGCCTACCCTGGCGATGTGTTCTACCTCCACTCCCGGCTGCTGGAGCGTGCGGCCCACTTGTCCGACGAGTTGGGCGGCGGCAGCATGACCGCTTTGCCAATTGTGGAAACCCAGGCCGGGGACGTGTCCGCTTACATCCCCACCAACATTATCTCCATTACAGACGGCCAGATTTTCTTAGAAAGCGATCTGTTTTTTGCAGGCCAGCGGCCTGCCGTCAACGTAGGCCTGTCTGTGTCCCGCGTAGGCGGCGACGCCCAGACAAAGGCGATGAAGTCCGCCGCAGGCGCCATCCGTCTGGACTTGGCCCAATACAGGGAGATGGAGGTTTTCACCCAGTTCTCTAGCGATTTGGACGAGGCCACCAAGCGCCAGCTCGCCTATGGCCAGGGGTTGATGCGGCTTTTGCGCCAGCCCCAGTATGCCCCCTTCTCCCAGCACCAGCAGGTGATCATTTTGGTTGCCGCCATGGCCCATGTCATGCAGGAGGTAGGTTTGGAGGAGCTGGACGAGTTTAGGGAAAAGCTTCTCGCTTATGTGGAGGAAGAGGCCCCGGACATCTGCCGCAGGGCGGATCAAACCGGGCAGCTTTTTGAGGATGACCGGGAGGAGATTATTGCTCTCTCCAAGGAGTACCTGGAGAAATTCCGGGCTGGAAAGGGCGGGAACTGAGTATGCCCGGTACGAAAGAAATAAAGTCCCATATTGAAAGCGTGCGGGAGACGAGGAAGATTACCAACGCTATGTACCTCATCGCCTCCACCAAGCTGCGCCGGGCCAGAATGGATCTGGACAACACCCGGCCCTATTTTGAGGCCCTGCAAGGGGAGATAAAGCGCATTTTCCGCACCGCCAAGGATGTGGACAGCCACTATTTCTATCCCCCGGACGGTTCCCCGTCTTTAGAGGGCACCTATGGCTGCCTTGTCATTACGGCGGATAAGGGCCTTGCCGGAGCTTACAACCAGAACGCCATCCGGCAGGCGCAAGGCCTTCTGGAGGAGCACCCCGACACAAAGCTTTTTGTGGTGGGGGAGTATGGGCGCAGGTTCTTCATGCAGCGCCGCATCCCTATTGAGCACAGCTTCCTATATACCGCCCAGAACCCCACCATGCAGCGGGCCAGGGAAATCAGCGCCCTGCTTCTGGACGGCTTTGACCGCGGGGAGCTGAAAAAGATATTTATCATCTATACGGACATGGAGAGCAGCGTCAGCTTTACGGCTCACTGCGACCGCCTGCTGCCTTTCCACAGGACGTATTTTGTGGACACAGCCCAGAAGGAAAAGTCTGTGCGGGAGCCTTTTGAGTTTCTGCCGGATGCACGCACAGTGCTGAACAGCATTATGCAGAGCTATGTGTCCGGGTTTATTTACAGCGCCCTTATCGACAGCTTCTGCTGCGAGCAGGACGCCCGCATGACAGCCATGGACAGCGCCAACCAGAATGCGGAGAAGCTTTTGGGAGAGCTGTCCCTCCAGTATAACCGGGTGCGGCAGTCGGCTATTACCCAGGAAATTACCGAGGTATCCGCCGGGGCCAAGGCCCAGCGCCAAAAGAAGGGAAGGTGAGGGATTTGGAAAAAGGAATTATCGTGCAGGTATCCGGTCCCGTCGTCGATGTAGAGATACAGGGGCCTCTGCCCAGGCTGCGGGAGCAGCTCACTGTGGAAAAGGACGGCACAGTGCGGGTGATGGAAGTGGCCCAGCACATGGGGAAAGACAGGGTGCGGTGCATCATGCTTTCCGCCAGCGAGGGCCTGCAGCGCGGCCTTGCGGTAGACGTGCCGGGACACACCATCCGGGTGCCTGTTGGTACGGCTACCCTGGGACGCATGTTCAACGTCCTGGGCCAGCCCATAGACGGGGGCGGCCCTCTGCCCGAAGGCACGCCTGTGCAGAGCATCTACCGCAGCCCGCCCTCCTTTGAGGAGCAAAGCCCGGCTGTGGAGATTCTGGAGACAGGCATCAAGGTTATCGACCTGCTGGAGCCTTATCCCCGGGGCGGCAAAATCGGCTTGTTCGGCGGGGCGGGCGTGGGCAAGACGGTGCTCATTCAGGAGCTTATCCACAATGTTGCCATGGAGCATGGCGGCTATTCCATCTTCACTGGCGTGGGCGAGCGCAGCCGCGAGGGCAACGATCTCTGGCGGGAAATGCGGGAAAGCGGCGTTTCCGACAAGACCGCCCTGGTGTTCGGCCAGATGAACGAATCCCCTGGCGTACGTATGCGGGTGGCCCTTTCCGGCCTTACCATGGCGGAGCATTTCCGTGACAAGGAGCATAAGGACGTGCTGCTCTTTATTGACAACATCTTCCGCTTCGTCCAGGCAGGCAGTGAGGTTTCCACCCTGCTGGGGCGTATGCCTTCTGCTGTGGGCTACCAGCCCACCCTGGCAAACGAAATGGGAGAGCTGCAGGAACGCATCACCTCCACCAAGGAAGGCTCTGTCACCTCCGTCCAGGCGGTATATGTGCCTGCCGATGACCTGACCGACCCCGCCACAGCCACCACTTTCGCCCATCTGGACGCCACCACGGTTTTAAGCCGTAAAATCTCCGAGCAGGGCATTTACCCGGCTGTGGATCCCCTGGCTTCCTCCTCCCGCATTTTGGAAGCAGATGTTGTGGGCAAAGAGCATTACCGCATTGCCCGGAAATGCCAGGAGATTCTGGAGAAGTATAATGAACTGCAGGACATCATTGCCATTTTGGGTATGGATGAGCTGAGCGAGGAAGACCAGAAAATTGTGGCCCGGGCCCGCCGGCTGCAGCGTTTCTTTGCACAGCCCACCCATGTGGCAGAGAAATTCACTGGCATCCCCGGCGTGTACGTGCCCTTAAAGGATACGCTGGAAAGCTTCGGCAAGCTGGTGGACGGGGAACTGGACGAATACCCGGAAGCCGCTTTCTATAATGTAGGCACTTGGCGGGACGTGGTGGAAAAGGCCCGGAAAATGGAAGCGGGTGAACTGTAATGGAGGCGTTTCAGGTACACATCCTGGCAGCGGATAAAACCTTCTATGAAGGCCCCTGCGAAAGCCTGACCATTCCCACCTCGGATGGGGAGCAGTGCATCCTGGCCCACCACAGCAGCATGATAGCGGCAGTGCTGCCCGGCACCATGCGCTATCGCGCTCCGGGGCAGCCGGTGCAGCCGGCTGCTGTGTCCCCGGGCATGGTAAAGGTGGAGAACAACGAGGTTTTGGTTTTAGTAGACTCTGCCGAGCGTCCGGAGGATATCGACGCAGCCCGGGCGCGCCGGGAAGCAGACGAGGCTATGGAGGCCATCCTCCAGCGAAAGAGCCGCCAGGAATACCAGGTGGCCCAGGCCACCCTGGCCCGGGCGCTGAACCGCCTGCGCGTAAAATCTACTGTCACTCACCTGGAGCATTAAAATTCAAATAAAAAACAGCCTGCCCTTCCGGAAAGCGGGAAAGGCAGGCTGTTTTTTTATATCATTCAAACCTGATAGGGATAAAATAGATACGCATCGGCAGGTGAATAGGTTTCTTCCGCCATATCTTTTAGGCAGTTTGACGTGTAGTACGCTACAGGGGCTTTCTGCATCTACGCTGTTTTCCAATTTGCCTCTTAACGTCCGGGTCTGCTATGTAGGTATGCTCGGCGGGGCTTGGTACAGCCCAGAACCTGACAAAGCTTACAGCACATCCTTCGTGATCAAAGCCACTGGGGCGTATACACATAAGCATTTGCAAGCGGCTTTTGGCGAGTTTTTGCCTGAAATTTTTGAGGTGCACAAGTACATCTGCGAAAATTTGCCTTGCTTGGCCCCCAAAATACTCGCTCATCTGGCAATTTCGATTATGAATACAGGTTCTTACTCTTTTGCAAGGGTAAACTGCTCCACCAGTTGTTTCAGGCTGGACGCTTCCGCCGAAAGCTGCTGGCTGGCGGCTGCGCTTTCCTCTGAGGTAGCGCTGTTGGTCTGCACCACAGAGGAAATTTGGTCGATGCCCTCAGTCACTTGGTTGATGGCTTCTGTCTGGTTCTCGACGGCCTCCACCACAATGTCCATCTGGGTGGTCACATTGCCTGCCAAAGCATTGGTACGTTCCAGGGCTTCAGTGACCTTGGCCACAGTCCCGTTTCCTTCATTGACAGCGGAAATGGAACGCTCGATCAAATCCTTGGTGGCCTTGGCGGCTTCATCAGATTTAGACGCCAAATTGCGCACCTCATCTGCCACTACGGCAAAGCCCTTGCCAGAGGTGCCTGCGCGTGCAGCTTCCACAGCAGCATTCAAGGCCAGGATGTTGGTCTGGAAAGCAATATCTTCTATAGTGGCAATGATGACGGAAATCTCTTCAGAGGAATGGGAGATCTTTTCCATAGCGTTGTTAAGCTCGCCAACATATTTCACGCTGGTGCCCAACTGCGCCCCTGCCTGCTCCACAAAATGGCCTGCTTCCTCAGCCGCGGAAGCAGTGCGCTTGGCACTGGAGGAAATGTCGGTGATAGTAGCGGCCAGCTCCTGCACAGAACTAGCCTGCATGATAGAGCCTTGGCTCAAGGTCTGCGCACCAGTAGAAACCTGGCCGCTGGCAGCAGACACCTGTCCCGCAGCCCCGTCAATTTGGCGCATGGTAGCGCTTAACTGAACCTTCAGGGTGCGCATGGCTTCCAGTATCCCCTGGAAGCTGCCCACATACGCGTCCCGGTGGGAGGACATCACGTCAAAGTTCTTTCCTGCCATTTCTGCCAGCAGGTAGCTGATATCCTGGATAATGGTGTGCAGGCCTGCCACCAGTTCCCCGGTAGACCTTGTCAGGTCGGCAGTCTCATCCTGCCCTTGGGCCTGGGGTACAGGGGACTCCAGGTCGCCCGCTACCAACTGCTTCATGCGCCGGGCGCAGGCCTGCATGGGCACGCTGATGTTGCTGGAAAGCTTTATAGCCACTACGATAGAAGCCAGGATGGAGAGCAGCGTAACGCCTATATTGATAAATATGCTAAAATATGTATCAGCCAGATAATCCTTTTTCATAGCTGTCACTGCCACGCTCCAGCCGTTTGTTCCGCCTACCGGGGCATAGGCTGCAAAACGAGGCCCATCTGCCGCTTGGAAGCTGCCGAACCCGCTGCCTCCCTGGCGCATAGCCGTATGGATATCCGCCAATTCTTGCAGGGATGTGTCTTTTTGGGCTTCACGCTCAATATTCTGAGTGGTGATGGTCTCCAGGGTGTTGTCGGCAATGGTATCGCCATTCTTGTTTATCATATAAGCATGGCTGCTTTCGCTGACCTTAATAGAGGAAACAATGTCATTCAGGAAAGTCTCGGGGGGCACAAAATACACTACGCCAATAATCTCCCCGCCCTGCTTGCCGCCGTCATACAGGGGAGCAGCCACCATAATGGAGAGTTCGCCGGTAATTTTGCTGATAAGTGGTTCTGATACATATACGTTCCCTGCCATGGCCTGCTGCACATATTCCCGGTCAGAGTAGTCGTTCCCGTCAAATATGCTGATGCCGTCTGCGCCCACGATGTTGCCGCGCTGGAAGCCGTGCATGCTCACCCGCTCGTCTATGATAGCGCGCTTTTCTTCCACGGGTACATCTCTGCCGGAAAGCTGAGGAATGCAGCCTGTGTCCATGGCAACATTCCGGTAGGCCTCCAGCTCCTGCTGGATGCGCTCGCCTGCCAGCACAGCCGTTTCCCCCATCATCTGTTCCACCGTAGACAAGGTGCTCCGGTAGTTCAGCACCATGCTAAAAGCTCCCACTATCAGCAAAGCCATGAGCACTGTCGCGATCAAACATGTTGTGATTTTCCTGCGGATACTTTTCATCATCAATACACTCCTGTTTTGCTTCATCAGGTTTTCGCCAAGGCCTGCCCATAAGCCGCCTTTTTGCCTGCGCCGGGCAAAGGAGGCGGTTATCCTGTTTTTCAAGCAAGCCTTAGCGCAGCTCCCAGGATAGCAGTAAAGGCAGAGGCTGGGGTACAAGGCAACCGCGTTACCCTGTGCCCCCAGCCTAATGCTCCACTGTAATATCCCTGGGGCCGCTCTAAAAAACCTTAATTTTATTATAGGCCGTCTGGCGGGAGTTTGTCAATGACATAAATGGTAAATATTGGGCAAAATGCCAAATGAAACGGCTGCCAGCTTAGACATTTCTTGGGGCTGTCTCATTCCCGGTCTGACTGGCTTGCAAAAATTCCGCTTTGCCTGGACAGCGACCAGGCCGGACATGACACGGCCCCACGCATTGCCAAACAGTTACTTGATGAGTGGGAGGTAGAAGTCCCTGCCCACTTCCCAGACTAGAAGGACTGAAACGAGGAATTGCAGGCCAACAGGTGGATGGTGCATTCCTGCTGCCGTATTAAAACCTGTCATTGAAAAGCGTGGGACATATTCGGTCCATCATACAGTTCCCTCTCCGAAGGTTGTGTTGACAGTGCCTGTTTTCTGGCCTATAATAGAAACAAATCTAGGCAGGTTGCCAAATTTGTTTTTGACAGGAGGATGATGGAAGCGTGCAGAAAAAACAATACCGGGTGTACCAAAACCCAGATGGGCCGGAAATCGGTGCGTGTTCGGCAGGCATTTTAGAGGTGGATGGGCTTTATTTTAAGGATTTAGCAGGTACGGGAGAGCTTTTGCCTTACGAGGATTGGCGGCTCAGCGATGACGAGCGGGCAAAGGACTTGGCAAAGCGCCTTTCTGTGGAGGAAATTGCGGGGCTGATGCTCTATTCCCCTCATCAGATGGTGCCTAACATGCCCGGAGGGCCCTTTCAGGCCACCTATGACGGCAAGGCCTTTCCGGAAAGCGGTAAGGAAAAGTGGGCGCTGACAGATCAGCAGAAAAGCTTTCTCGATAAAGACCACGTGCGCCATGTGCTGGCTATGAAGCTGGAGTCCGGGGAAGTGGCGGCCCGGTGGTCAAACGAGCTGCAGGCCTTTGCGGAGAAACTGCCCTGGGGCATCCCTGTAAACATTTCCAGCGATCCCCGCCATGGGGCCAGCAAAGCCGGGGCGGAGTTTAAAACCGGGGCGGACGATGTTTCCAAATGGCCCGAAGGCATGGGCATTGCCGCCACCTTTACGCCGGAGGTGTGCCGGGAGTTTGGGGAAGCCATCTCCCAGGAATACCGGGCGCTGGGCATTACCACAGCCCTGTCCCCCCAGGTAGACCTGGCCACAGAGCCGCGCTGGATGCGCTTTGAGGATACCTTTGGCACTCACCCGGGCATGGTGACAGAGCTGGGGAAAATCTACTGCGACAGCCTCCAGACCACCCAGGGGGAAGCAGACGGCTGGGGGAAAAACAGCGTGTGCGCCATGGCAAAGCACTGGCCCGGCGGCGGCCCCTGCGAGGCCGGGCGGGACGCCCACTATCCCTTTGGGAAATTTGCCGTGTATCCGGGAAAAAACGGGGAGGAGCACCGCAAGCCCTTTACAGAGGGTGTTTTTAAGCTGGACGGGCCTACCGGGGCGGCTTCCGCCGTTATGCCCTATTACACCATTTCCTTGGGGCTGGATACCGCAGACGGGAAAAATGTAGGCAATTCATACAGCCGCTACCTGATTCATGACCAGCTCCGGGGCACATGCAAATATGACGGCATTGTGTGTACAGACTGGGGCATCACAGCCGATCCCCTGCCGGACATAGACTCCTTCAGCAGCCGCTGCTATGGCGTGGAGGATTTGACGGTTGCCCAGCGCCACCTGCTGGCCATTGAGAACGGGGTGGATCAGTTCGGGGGCAACTCGGAAATCGGGCCGATTCTGGAAGCTTATGAAATAGGCTGCAAAAAGCATGGGGAAGCCCATATGCGGGAAAGGCTGGAACAGTCTGCCGTGCGGCTTTTGAAAAACATATTCCGCTGCGGGCTGTTTGAAAACCCCTACCTGGATCCTGCCCGGAGCATGGAGATTATCGGCAGCGAAAGGCTGTGCAGGGCTGGATATGAGGCCCAGCTCAAGTCTGTGGTAATGGTGAAGAATAACCAGGCCCTGCCCATCCGGGAGAGGAAGAAGGCCTATATCCCGGCGCGCACCATCAAGCCCCGCAAGGGCTTTTTCCGCCAGCCCATGCCGGAGCAGAAGGTTGCGCCAGTGGCGGCAGAGCTTGCGGAAAAATATTTTGACCTTGCGGAGCGCCCTGAGGACGCGGATTTTGCCCTGATTTTTATAGAAAGCCCCTTGTCCGACGGGTATTCCGCAGAGGACAGGGCACAGGGGGGCAACGGCTATATGCCCATCTCCCTGCAATACCGCCCCTATAAGGCGGAAGCCGCCCGGGAGGAGAGCATTGGCGGCGGGGACTTCCGGGAGGGCTTTACAAACCGGGGCTATAAGGGAAAAACCGGTACGGCAGCCAATGAGTCTGACCTGGATCTGGTGCTGGATGCCAGGGCGGCCATGGGGGATAAGCCTGTAATCGTCTGCCTGCGGATGCATAATCCTACGGTGGTTTCCGAACTGGAGGCTGCTGCCGACGCAATCCTGATTGATTTCGGCGTGCAGGCCCAGGCCATCCTGGATTTGGTCAGCGGCAGGGCAGAGCCTTCGGCGCTGCTGCCTGTGCAGATGCCCAGGGACATGGAGACAGTGGAAAAACACTGCGAGGACGTGCCCTTTGATATGGATCCCTATGTGGACAGCCAGGGCAATGCCTATGACTTTGCCTTTGGCATGGACTGGTCTGGGGTAATCCGGGACAGCCGGACAGAAAAATACAAAAAATAAGGACTTTCCTTGGACAGGTGGCTCCGCACCTTACGGGCCGCCTGCCATTTTCTTTATTCAGGAGGTGTACACCCTTTTTGGGCTTTTTTTCTCAGGCGAATAATTTTTGCTGAGGCTTGCAAGGGCTTGCAAGAATCCTCTGAAATTGGTATAATAGGGAAAGTATTTTGCGTCCTCTGGAGGGCGCAAGGAGGAAATTGGTGTAAAAAATACTGAGAAAGGAACGATACCAGGCACAAAGGGCTGACGTTTCATCTCTTTTTGTGCGGATTCTGGTATCGCATGGCGATTTCCATATGACACATGTAGTTTCGTTTCCCGGCCTGGGGCTGGAATTTACCGTAAACGAAGTGGCGCTCCCTTTGGGAGAGTGGCTTGGATTTGGCGACTACTCCATCCGCTGGTACGGTGTTCTGATTGCCATCGGCTTTCTGCTGGGCATGGCCTATGCCGCCCGCAGCGCTAAAAAAATGAATATCGACGCGTCCCGGCTGTTTGACGCGGTAATTGTGGGGCTTATCGGCAGCGTCATCTGCGCCCGGCTGTATTATGTGATTTTTTACCCTGGGGATAAGTATATCAAGAACCCTATGGAGATTTTTAAAATACATGATGGCGGCATCGCCCTGTATGGCTCGCTGATAGGCGCCCTGGTGTTTGGCGGGCTTACCGCCAAGCTGCGCAAGCTGCGGGTGCCAGCCGTGCTGGATGTGGCCTCCCTGGGCTTCCTGATTGGGCAGACGGTAGGGCGCTGGGGAAATTTTGTCAACCAGGAAGCCTTTGGCACCCCCACCATGCTCCCTTGGGGCATGGCAAGTGACAACACAGGGAACATTGCGGTACACCCTTGTTTTCTTTATGAATCCCTTTTGTGCCTTGCAGGGTTTATCATGCTCCATTTCTTCACCAGAAAATGGCGGCGGTATGACGGGCAGACCTTCTTGCTGTACATCGTCTGGTATGGGGCGGTGCGGTTCTTCATTGAGGGCCTGCGTACCGACAGCTTGATGCTTCATATGGTAGAGCTGAGGGTGTCCCAGGTGGTGGCGGCCGGCTGCGTGGTGGTAGGGCTTATCCTGCTGTTCGTGTTCCGGCGCAAAACCAGCCTTTCCGGCTGCGGCAGCCCGGAGGTGATGGAGGCTGTAGGCCTGCTAAAGCCGGAAATCGACCCGGCGCTGGAAAAGAGCACTATTTTTGGAGATCTGCCGGAGAAGGAGGAAAGCGCCCAGGAGGAAGAAGCTGAAGCAGAGAAAGAGGAAAAGCAGGAGGCGCCAGAAGGCGGAGAGGAGAAGCCAGAAGAACTAGAAGAGCCTGCAACCCCGGAAAAGGATGAAAACATAAAAGAGGAAAAGGCCGGGGGAGAAGAAGCCCCCCAGGAGGGGGAGACGGAAAAGCCGGAAGAAAAGCAAGATAAAAAAGAGAAAAAAGAGAAAAAATCCAGGAAAAAAAGTAAAGGCAAGTAGGGGAGGCTGGCTTTATGGCAGTGCTTATTGACGGAAAGGCCGTATCGGCAAAGGTGAAGGCCCAGGTGGCCCAGGAAACGGAAGAACTGAAAGCAAAGGGCATCTGCCCGGGGCTGGCTGTGGTCATTGTGGGGGACGATCCTGCCTCCCGCATCTATGTGAACAACAAGAAGAAAGCCTGCGCCGCAGCGGGCATTTATTCTGAGGAACATGCCCTGCCTGGGGATACAACCCAGGAAGAGCTGCTGGACTTGATTGACGCCCTGAATAAGCGGAAGGAAATCCATGGCATTTTAGTGCAGTCCCCTTTGCCAGAGGGCCTTGACGAGGCCGCTGTGGTGGAAAAAATCGCCCCCCAAAAAGATGTGGATGCTTTCCACGCCTATAATGTGGGCAAGATTATGCAGGGGAAATACACCTTCCTGCCCTGCACCCCTGCCGGGGTTATTGAGCTTATCAAGTCCACAGGGGTGGACATCTGCGGCAAACAATGCGTGGTTATCGGGCGCAGCGACATTGTGGGCAAGCCCATGGCCATGCTGCTGCTCCATGAAAACGGCACAGTGACTATCTGCCACAGCCGCACGAAGAACCTGGGAGAAATCTGCAAAAGCGCCGACATCCTGGTGTCTGCGGTGGGAAAGGCCCATTTTGTCACAGGGGACATGGTAAAGCCCGGGGCTGTGGTGATTGACGTGGGCATGAACCGGGATGAAAACGGGAAGCTTTGCGGGGACGTGGAGTTTTCAGAGGCGGAGCCTGTGGCGGGATATATCACCCCGGTGCCAGGAGGCGTTGGCCCCATGACCATTGCCATGCTGCTGAAGAACACCCTCACAGCCGCCCGGCTGCAAAACCGGCTGGGGAGTTGAAACGGGATGGGGAAGTTACTGGAGGGAATCCGCTCGCCCCGGGACATTAAGAGCCTTGACCGGGAACAGCTTTCTGCCCTCTGCGAGGAAATGCGGGAGGTTATCATTGAAACCGTTTCCCATAACGGCGGGCATCTGGCCTCCAACCTGGGCGTGGTAGAGCTTACGGTGGCTCTGTGCCTTGCCTTTGACCCGCCAAAGGATTCCATTGTGTGGGACGTGGGCCACCAAAGCTATGCCTATAAGCTGCTGACAGGCCGCTATCCCCAGTTTTCCACCATCCGCCGAGAGGGGGGCCTTGCGGGATATCCCTGCCGGGAGGAAAGCGGCTTTGATGCCTTCAGCAGCGGGCACAGCAGCACCTCCATTTCGGCGGCATTGGGGATATCGGAGGCAAATGCTGTGCAGGGGAAGGACGGCTATGTGGCGGCGGTAATCGGGGACGGCGCCCTGACAGGGGGCCTTGCCTATGAGGGCCTGAATAACGCCGGGCGGCTCCACCGCAATTTTATCGTCATCTTAAACGACAACACCATGTCCATCTCCAAGAATGTAGGCTCCATCGCCCGATACCTCACCTATATCCGCACAAAGCCCGGCTATATTAAAATTAAGCGGAACCTGGAAATTTCCTTCCAGCGGCTGCCCTTGCTGGGGAAACCGTTAGCTGCCCTTTTGCGGCATATGAAGGCCCGGATTAAAAAGTTTTTTTACAACCCCACCATTTTTGACGATTTAGGCTTTGCTTACTATGGCCCTTTTGACGGGCACAATATCAAAGAGCTTACAGAAACCCTGGAAAGCGCCAAGCTTCTGCACAAGCCTGTGCTACTTCATGTGCGCACCTATAAAGGGAAGGGGTATCAGTATGCCGAGCAGGATCCGGGCATGTACCATGGGCTTTCCGGTTTTGATGTGGATACAGGGGACACAGGGGATAAATCCCACAGCTTTTCGGACGCTTTTGGGGAGGCGCTGTGCCAGTTGGCGGAAGAGAATCCTTCCATCTGCGCTATAACAGCGGCTATGCAGTCTGGCACAGGGCTGAGCGGCTTCCGGGAAAGATTTAAAAACCGCTTTTACGATGTGGGAATTTCCGAGGGCCATGCCGCCACCTTTGCCGGGGGCCTGGCGGCAGGGGGGATGCTGCCGGTGTTTGCCGTCTATTCCAGTTTCCTGCAAAGGGCTTACGACCAGTTGATACACGACGTTTCCCTCCAGGGGGCCAAGGTGCTTTTAGCCATTGACCGGGCTGGCATTGTGGGAGAGGACGGCAAAACCCATCAGGGTGTGTTTGACGCGGCCTTCTTGCAGACCATTCCTCATGTAACCCTGTATTCCCCTGCATTTTTCTCTGAAATGCAGGCCCAGCTTGCGTTTCTCGCAGAGAAGGGGGAAGGGCTGTGCGACATCCGGTATCCCCGGGGAAAGGAGCTGTGCCGCCCCCCCTATTTTAAAGATACGGCAGAGCCGTTCTCCCTGTACGGGGAGGGGGATATCTGCATTGCCACCTACGGGCGGCTTTTCTCCTTTGCGGCGGAAGCCCGGGAGGGCCTTCTGAAGAGGGGGGTTCCAGTGCGGCTTTTAAAGCTGAACCGCATTATCCCCATAGACCCAGCGGCTGTACAGGCGGCTGCGGGCTGTTCCCAGGTTTTCTTCTTTGAGGAGGGCGTGAGGCAGGGAGGCATAGGGGAGCGCTTTGGCTTCCTTTTGCAGGAAAGGGGCTTTGCAGGGCAGTATTTCCTGCGGGCGCTGGACGATCCCTATATTCCCCACGCGCCCATGTTCCGGGCGCTGGAGGCTTTGGGGCTGAACGCCCAGGGCATGGCGGCGGTAGTTTTACAGCATTGCGCAGAAAAGAAAGGGGCCGGTTCTTCTGAAAAAACGACTTGACCTGCTGGTGTATGAGCAAGGGGCGGCCCCAAGCCGGGAAAAGGCCAGGGGGCTGATTATGTCCGGGCTGGTGTATGTGGATAACCAGAAGGCGGACAAGCCCGGGGATATGTACCCGGAGGACGCGAAAGTGGAGGTGCGGGGGAAGGGGCTTCCCTATGTAAGCCGGGGCGGGCTGAAGCTGGAAAAAGCCATGAAGGTTTTCTCCCTGGAGCTTTCGGGTGCTGTGTGCATGGACGTAGGCGCTTCCACTGGGGGCTTTACCGACTGTATGCTGCAAAACGGCGCAAAGAAGGTGTATGCCATTGACGTGGGCTATGGGCAGCTTGCCTGGGGCCTGCGGCAGGATCCCCGTGTGGTGAACCTGGAGCGCACCAACGCCCGGTATCTCACAAAGGAGCAGGTGCCCGAGGCCATAGATTTTATGTCTGTGGACGTGTCCTTTATCTCCCTTTCCCTTATCCTGCCTGCTGCAAGGCCCCTGCTGGGGGAAGAGGGCAGGGCTGTCTGCCTGATTAAGCCCCAGTTTGAGGCGGGACGGGAAAAGGTGGGCAAAAAAGGCGTGGTGCGGGACAAGGCGGTACACCGGGAAGTGATTGAGAAGGCCCTGGGCTTTTCCCTGGAAAACGGTTTTTCTGTGAGGGGCCTGACGTATTCCCCTGTAAAAGGCCCAGAGGGGAACATTGAATACCTTGCCTACCTGCAAAAGGCGGAAAGACCCCGGCTGCTGGAAGGGGTGGGAAGCCCAAAAGACGTGGTGGAGGCATCCCACCAGGAACTGGACAAATGAATGAAGGGGGGCGCATGGCGTGAGGATTGCCGTGATTCCCAACAGCTCCAGAGCGGAGGCAGAGCGCTGCACCCAGAAGGTTCTGGAGGTTTTAAAGGGCTGCGGCTGTGAAATCCTTTTAAAGCCCTATTGCTATCATGACGGCGGCTGCATGGAGGAAATGCTGGCAGACCCGGAACTGGCCCTGTGCGCCCTGATTCTGGCGGTGGGCGGGGACGGCACCATTATCCACGTGGCAAAGATTGCGGCGGCCCTGGATAAGCCCATCCTGGGCATAAACGCCGGAAAGCTGGGGTTTACCGCTGTGGTGGAGCAGGAGGAGCTTTCCCTTCTGCCCCGGCTTCTGACAGGGTATCAGGAGGAAAAGCGGCTGATGCTCCAGGTGGAGGTGCAGGGGGAAAGAGGCAGGATTCTGCGCCACGCCTTAAACGATGCGGTGGTGTCGGCAGAGCTTGCGAAAATTATCGACTACCGTTTGGCCCTGGGGGACGGGGAAAGCTATAAATACCGGGCGGACGGCTTTATCGTTTCCACCCCCACCGGTTCCACAGCCTATTCCCTCTCAGCAGGAGGCCCGGTGGTAGACCCTTCCCTGGACAGCATTATCTACACCCCCATCTGCCCCCATTCCCTTTTTAACCGCAGCGTGCTCTTTGGGGCGGGCACCCGCCTGCAGGTGGAAATCCCGGAAAACCGCAGCCGGCTGTACCTGACCATTGACGGGGAAGGGCCTGTGGAGCTGTGGGCCGGCGACAGGCTGGCTTTTTCCCAATCCCCCCGGCGGGCAAGATTTATCAAATTGACAAATAAAAATTTTTACGATATATTAAATCAAAAGCTGGTAAACTGAGAACAGGGGGATACCCCCAGACACCAAGGCGGTTTGCGCCAGAAAGGATCAGCCATGAAAACCCGACGCCATGCCAAGATTTTAGAGCTAATCAAGGAGTACGACATTGAAACCCAGGACGAGCTGCTGCGCTACCTGCGGGAAGGGGGCTTTGACGTGACCCAGGCCACTGTCTCCCGGGACATTAAAGAGCTGCGGCTGGTGAAGGCCCTTTCCCACACCGGGAAATACAAGTATTCTGTGGGCGGAGAGGCTTCCAATGACATGTCCTCGAAATTCTACTCCCTTTTTGCCGACTCTGTACTCTCTGTAGAGTCCGCCATGAACATGGTGGTGGTAAAATGCATGAACGGCATGGCCCAGGCAGTGTGCGCCTCCATGGACGCTATGCACTGGCAGGGCTTTCTGGGCACTTTGGCCGGAGAGGACACCATCTTCATTGTGTGCCGCAGCGAGGCTGCCGCCCAGGAAACCCAGGAAGAATTTACAAAACTGATGAACAGGTGACGAACTATGCTTGCGCAGCTTTTTATCAACAATATCGCGGTGATAGAGCGGGCTTCCATTGATTTGGAACGGGGCTTCACAGTGCTTACCGGTGAAACCGGGGCGGGCAAGTCCATTATCATCGACGCTATACACGCTGTATTGGGGGAGCGCACCTCCAGGGAGCTGGTGCGCACAGGCACCCAGGCCGCCTCTGTTTCCGCCCTCTTTACCGGGCTGGAGCCAGATGTGCTGGCAGCTTTGGGGGAGCTTTCTGTCCCGGAAGAGGAGGACGGCTCCCTGCTCATCCAGCGGGACATCCGGCTCTCTGGAAAATCCACCTGCAAGCTTAACGGCGCCCCTGCCACTGTCTCCATGCTCAAGAGAATAGCCCCCCGGCTTATCAGCATCCACGGGCAGCATGAAAGCTATGAGCTGCTTTCCCCAGAGGTTCACATGGACTATATTGACAGCTTTGCCCGGGTGGAAGATCTGCGGGGCAGGTATCAGGCAAGCTACCGCAGGCTGCGGCAGCTTCAGGGGAAGCTGGAGGACTTTAACACCGACGAAGGGGAAAAAGCCCGGCAGCTTGACTTGCTGCGCTATCAGATTGACGAAATTGAAGCTGCGGATATCCAGCCTGGGGAGCAGGAGCGCCTTGCCCAGGAGCGGGAGGCTATCCGCAACAGCGAGAAAATCGCCGCCTCTGTGGAGCTTTCCAAAGCCCTTTTAAGCGGGGACGAGGACAGGGGAGGCGTGTTGTCCGATTTGGCCCAGGCAGCGGCTGAAATGGAAAAGGCGGCGTCTTTCCTTCCGGAGGCAGAGGAGACGGCCCAGAAGCTGCGGGAGGCAAGCTATCTTTTAGAGGATGCGGACGCGGCCCTGCACGGCCTTGCAGTGGAGTTTGACCCCTCTGCCCTGGACGCTATAGAGGAGCGTTTGGATTTGCTGTACCGGCTGGGGCTGAAGTATGGCGGCGGGGAGGAGAAAATCCTTCAGTATCTGGCAGACTGCCAGGAAAGGCTTCACGCCATAGAGTTTTCCGACGAGGAGCGGGAGAAGCTGGAAGCGGAATATGAGGAGGAAAAGAAGCGGGCCATCGCTTTGGCAAAGGAGCTCTCCCAGAAACGCCAGGGCGCTTCTGGGAAGTTTACGGCGGCTGTAAAAAAGGAGCTGGCCTTTTTGAATATGCCTGGCATTGAGTTTGTGACGGAGATAGAGCGGGTGCCCCTGCACACAGGGGGGTGCGACAAGCTGCGGTTCCTGGTTTCTGCCAACAAGGGAGAGCCGGCAAAGCCTTTGTCGAAAATTGCTTCCGGAGGCGAGCTTTCCCGGATTATGCTGGCGGTGAAAACGGTGCTCTCCGGCATGGATAAAATTGACACCCTGATTTTTGACGAGGTGGACACAGGCATCAGCGGCGTGGCGGCAAACCGGGTGGGGGAGAAGCTGAAACAGGTTTCCCATAATCGGCAGGTGCTGTGCATCACCCATCTGGCCCAGATTGCCGCCATGGCGGATAACCATCTGTTTATCAGCAAGCACACAGAAAAGGGCAGAACCTTTACAAAGGTAGAGCAGTTGGACTTTGAGGGCCGCAAGCAGGAGGTGGCCCGGATTATTTCCGGGGACGCTGTGACAGAATTACAACTGAAAATGGCGGAGGAAATGCTGCAAAGGCCTTGACATTTGTAAGATCTCTGT
>Ga0137309_100483_pt1 | contig 30217 bp, 31 predicted proteins | sample NAcewiD2O_June_FD_97179 | JGI IMG/M metagenome (GOLD analysis project Ga0137309, IMG submission 97179) | Mouse cecal microbial communities from Vienna, Austria - N-Acetylneuraminic amended D2O_June | ecosystem: Host-associated > Mammals > Digestive system > Large intestine > Cecum | place... | reverse complement strand
GTCAAACTGATTACCGAAAAATCTGCTCCAAGGCACAGAAACAAGAAAATTGCAGAAGTCAGGAGGCAGTACGATTCGACCTACACTCACCAAAACGGGCTTCTAACGGCATACAAAAGGACACAACAAGCCAGGAAGGAGGCCGGCACCCCGGCGCCCCCGTCCTGGCTTTTGATGAACTGTAAACTGTGCTGTCACGCAAGAGGGCCGCAGGCCCTCTTGCGGCGCCCGAAGAAACCGTACACCCGCTTCGCGTCTGTACGGTTTCTTTAGGTCAGATAACGGCCATGATGCCGGGTTCATTTTGAAGGGCCGCGCTTTAGCTGAAACCTTCCTACCAGGCTTTTCATAAGCTGTGACTGACTGGACAGTTCTTCGCTTGCCGCCGCGCTTTCCTCCGCGGTTGCCGAGTTTGTCTGTACAACATTGGAGATCTGGTCAATTCCCACCGTGAGCTGAGCGATGGAATCCGCCTGGTCGCTGCTGGCCTCTGAAATCTGTTCGATGATGCCGGCCATTTCGTTCACGTCATTGACCGCTTGAATCAAAGACTGCGCCGTATCGTCCGCAATCTGCGTTCCGTTTTCGATTGCCTGCAAAGAATTTTCAATCAAAGCAGCGATATTTTCGGAGGCCTCTGTGCTTTTGTTTGCCAGATTGCGGACTTCATCGGCTACTACGGCAAACCCTTTTCCGGCGGCGCCTGCGCGGGCGGCTTCTACGGCGGCGTTCAAGGCGAGAATATTGGTTTGGAACGCAATATCTTCAATGATCTTCATGATTTTGCTGATCTCACTGGAGCAGCTGCTGATATCTCCCATTGCATGGGTCATCTGCTGCATTTTTTCTTTGCTCACATTCATCTTTACGCTGACACTGTCTGCCGCTTTACTGGCTTGCCGCGCACTGTCTGCGTTCTGATTTACCTTGTTGGAGATTTCGTCAATCGTGGCGGCGAGTTCCTGCACAGAGCTGGCCTGCTCAGTCGCTCCCTGGGCAAGCGCCTGAGCGCCATTCGATACTTGATCCGCTCCGCCCGCGACCTGAGCGGAACTTTGGCTGATTTGCAGCATTGTGTCATTGAGCTTGTCTGCAATGCCCCGGAACGAGACAAGCAACGGATAAAAGCCGCCTGTATACGATTCCTCGCAGGTCGAATCCACCGTAAAATCTCCCTCGGCCATTTTAGCAAGGAATTGATTCTCATCCTCAATAATAAGCTGAAGCTTATGGATCAACCTGCCTACCTGAACGGCGAGAACACCCAGTTCATCCTTCGAGGTATAGGAAATCTTTACATCCAAATCCCCTTCCGCCATTTTTATGGCGGCATTCTGGATTTCAGAAATAGGGATTTTGATCAGGCGTATAATCACAAATGAAAAGAAGACGCCCACAAGGATGATGGCAATGACAACTGCCGCCATGGTCAAGGTGGCGGTTCTGTAAAGGGAAGCGCTTTCCGCCGCCGCATCGTCGCTTCCTTTTGTATTGTAGTCGATAATTTCATCAAAAGCGCTGTTCAAAGAGTTGAAAAGCGCCTCACATTCTCCGTCCAGAATCGCACGGGCACTTTCAGAGCGTCCCTGTTTGGCGAGAGCCAACATTTCTTCTTCCGCCGCCTGATACTGTGTCCAGAGATTGTTTGCGTTGTTATAGAAATTTCCTTCTTCCTCATCGATCATATCCCCATACGCGGCTAAGAGTGCGTCCATGGTTTTGATTCCATCCTGGAGGGACTGAAGGCTGGCCTCCTCTTTGCTATCAGAGTCTGCGGTAAGGTGCCCCAGCTCATTCAGCCGGATATTGGAAATGGTGGCGCTCAGCTCCCTTGCCGTATCGACACTGGGAAGCCAGCTTGTTGCAATGTCGCTTGTCATGTCGTTCATCCGGCCCATGAGAAAAAATGACATCCCGCTGATAATGAGCATTCCGAGCAGCGCAACCCCTATGAGAATATAGAGCTTCAGTCTGATTTTTAAATTTTTTATGTAGTGAATCATCTTTGCAATCTCCTCTTATACTTCGTTATCCGCAGTTGGCAGCCATAAGAATATATCGGAGATTTTCTCTGTTTGATAAGTGGATTGATGAGAATATAATGGATGCGTTTTTTCGAATGGCTGTAAAGCGGAGGCTTTTTTGTGCTCCGGCGTTCAGCAGCGCGGGCCCCTGGCAAGGCCGGACCCGGCGAAGACCGAAAAAGCGCGCCGCTTTCCGGCGACGGCTTCGTGCAACTTTCCGGCCTTGGAGCGCTTTCTTTGAACCGCGGTTTTCAAACGAAACAAGGAGGAATATGATATGAGCGAAGAGGTGCTGGTAGCGTTGATTGGCCTGGCAGGGTCCGGCCTGGGGTCCGTGCTGGGCATTTTGGTGAGCAGCAAGCTGACCCAGTACCGGCTGGAACAGCTGGAGAAAAAGGTGGAGGTCCACAACAAGGTCATCGACCGGGTATACAAGCTGGAAGAGCGCACAGAGCTCCAGGAGGAAAAAATCAAGGCGGCGAACCGCCGGATTGAGGGGCTGGAAAGGAGAGCGGAGGCGTGAGAGGAAGGCGGCGTAAAAAGGCCGGGCGCTCCGGGCATTCTGCCGGCGGGGAGTCAAATTTCAAAAGCGGGAACCGGGAAGAGCCCCGGAGAAAGTGAGGACAACGGTGAATAAGACCATCATCAAGCGGCTGGGAAATCTTCTCAGCGTAAAAGCCCTGGTGACGCTGACGCTCACCGCCGTGTTCGCCTGTATGGCGGCGGCCGGGAGCATTTCTCAGGACTTTATGACCGTGTATACCGTGGTTATCGCGTTTTACTTTGGGACACAGAGCCAAAAGGTGCAGGACGCGGTGGAGGGCGGAAACAATGGCGGCGGCTGAGCGGGTCCTGAGCATCGCCCGGAGGGAGCTGGGGACCAAGGAGTCCCCGGCAAACTCAAACCGGGTAAAATACAACGCCTGGTACTATGGCCGGGAGGTTTCCGGCTCTGCCTATCCCTGGTGCATGGCGTTTGTGCAGTGGGTGTTTGCCCAGGCGGGCGTCAAGCTGCCGGTCAAAACCGCGTCCTGCGGGGCGCTGATGAACGCCGCCAAGAGGGCGGGCAGATGGGTGACGGGGGACTACCGTTCCGGGGACGTGGCGATCTATGACTTCCCCGGCGGCGCGGCCACGGACCACACGGGCATTATTGAGAAGGTGACGCCGGGCGGAGTCGTGGCGATTGAGGGCAACACCAGCCAAACCGGAAGCCAGTCCGACGGCGGCATGGTCTGCCGCAAGACCCGGCCCGTAAAATGGATAGTGGGCGCGGTGCGCCCGGAGTTTGAGAAGGAGGACGGCATGGATATCTCGAAACTGACCGACGCGGAGATTCTGGCGCTGGGGAAGCGCATTCAGGAGGTCCTGGGCAGGCAGCCCGTCAGCCCCGCCCTGGCGGCGGAGTTCCAGGAGGCGAAAACCAAGGGCATTACCGACGGAACCAGCCCATGCGCGTTTGCTACCCGCGCTCAGGCCGCTGTCATGACGCTCAGAGCGTCCAAGAAATAAAGAAGGGGCCGGGGACTGTTCCCCGGCCCTTTTTATGCGGTTTTTTGACGCCCTTCCCGGCGTATTTTTCCTCATTTCGCGGCGAATGAGGCCGCTTTCGCCGGTTTCAGAATACTTTCAGATTTTTGCTGTACGCTGTTTTTTATAAAAAGCCGCGCGTATAGGGAGAAGACCGATGAAAAACGAACATTTCGAGGGCCGGGGCGTTACGCTGAACAGCCTCCTGGAGGAGCGGGAGGCGTTGAATATGCGGATGCTGCTGGCCCTTCAGCTGCGGGATTTGGAGGCGCAGGAGGCGCTGCGGCGGGAATTGGAAGAGGTCGCCGGCCGGATTGAACGACTCCTTTCCGGGAGACGTTAGCCTCTGCCGCCGTAGCGGCGGAGGCCGCAGTTATACAGCGCCGCCATCCGGGGCTCCAGGACGATTTCCTCCCGCTCGAGCCCCTCGTGCTGGATGTACCAGGTCTCTCCGTCGGTGTTGAGGAGGGGTTCCAGGTCCTTCAAAAGGTAGACGGGCAGGACCACGCTGCCCCGGCTCCAGACCCGGAGGACATTGGGGATGTCCACGTCCGCCGGGGAGTCGATGATTGCCAGGCGGAGCTCCGGGAAATAGGCCCCGCCGAAGGGCTGTTCCACGTCCAGCCCGGCGAAGCCGCTGTCATACAGGGACTCCAGGGCGGCTTCCAGGCTTCCGTTATTCCACACCGGGGCGATGAGGCCGCACTCGCTGAGCTTCACCCGTTTTTCTCCCGCCGGGGGGAGGCCGGAGATGGGGATCAGATCGTCCAGGACAAAGGGCCCCGTCTTCGTCTTGGGCAGAAAGATACGGGAGGCGCTGTCGGAGGTGAGGCTCATGGACAGGGCGTGGATGATCCAGTCCAGGAACAAATCGAAATTCCGCCCGGAGACCTTGCACCGCTGGGCCGCCTGATTCAGGAATTTGCTCATGGCCTCGTAGTCCGTCAGAGCCATGGGCGGCAGGGGACCGGCGTAGAGATTTTTCAAACGTGTGGTGGGCAGCATATGGACCTCCCCGCGCCCTGGGCGCGTTTTGTCAGAATATGCCCATTCTAGCACGCCCGAAGGGAAAACACAAGCTGTAAAGGGAACAACCGTTCCCTGCCCTGCCGCCGGGAAATTCGGGCATTTCGACAGACCGGGCCCCGCCGGAAAGCGGGTTCCCGGGCCTCCCGGCGCAGGGCGCCTCCTCCGTTCGTTCTTTTATTTATACAGTGTTTCAGCCGGTCAACGGGTTTCCGGTTTCCTGAAATTATTTTGAGAAAGTTCCTGGGAATATCCGCCGCGCAAACCGCAGATACTGGGAAGAAACCGTTCTCTCAGGAGGAAGCGCCTATGATGACCGCCTTTGCCCGCACCGTTATCCTCTATTTTCTCATTATGACCGGCCTCCGCCTCATGGGCAAGCGGCAGATCGGCGAGCTGGAGCCCGGCGAGCTGGTGCTGACCATGATGATCTCGGACCTGGCCACCGTGCCCATGCAGGACTTCGGCATCCCCCTGCTGGCGGGGGTCATCCCTATTTTGACCCTGCTGGCCCTGTCCATGCTGCTGAGCCAGCTGTCCCTCACCAGCCTCCGCTTCCGGGCGCTGGCCTGCGGAACGCCCTCGATTCTCATTCGGGAGGGGGTGCTCCAGCAGGAGGCTATGCGGAAAAACCGCTATACCCTGGACGAGCTTTTGGAAGAGCTGCGGGGCCAGGGGATCACCGGGGTGGAGGAGGTCAAGTACGCCGTGCTGGAAAACTCCGGACACCTCTCCGTCCTCCCCTGGGCCAAGAGCCAGCCCCCCACGGCGGAGCAGCTGGGGGTGAAGACCGGAGAGGACGTGACTTTGCCGGTGGTTCTGGTGAACGACGGGAGGCTCCTCCGGCGGAATCTGGAGGCCCGGGGACTGGATGAGGTTTGGCTCCGAGAGGTTCTCCGGAAAGAGGGGCTGTCCTCTCACCGGGAGGCGTTTTTGCTGACCGTGGACGAGACGGGCCGGGTGGTCTGCGTGCGGAAGGAGGGAGAGCCGTGAAAAAGGGACTGCTGATTCCCGCCGCCCTGCTGGGGGCCATTCTGGCTTTTTGCCTTTGGAACGGCGCCGCCATGTCCGCGCATACGGCCCGCTGGCGGGCACAGCTGGAAGAGGCGGACCGGCTGGTCCTGCTGGAGGACTGGCAGGGGGCCGCCGCCGCCATCCGGGCGGCTTATGCCGGCTGGACGGAGCGCCAGACCTATCTCCACTGCGTCACGGGCCACGACGCCGTGGACGACGCCGAGGCCATGTACCACCGGGCGCTGGCCTTCGCCGAGCGGGAGGAGGACAGCGAGCTGCGGGCGGAGCTGGCGGACCTCCGGGACCAGCTCAGGCTGCTGGCGGAGATGGAGGAGTTTTCCCTGCGGAACGTGCTGTAAAACAGCAGGCGGCTGTCCCCAACCGGGGACAGCCGCCTGACGCGGATTTTACAGGATTTCCTCAGGGCGAGACTCCACAGGAGGGGCTTCCACGGCGGCGGAGACGGCGGAGGGGCGGGGCGCGGAAATTTCCGTCTCCGCCGCCACCTCTTCGCAGGTTTTCTGCTCCCTGGGCTTTTCCTCGTCTTCCCACAGGGAGTCGTATTCCTTCTCGTTCTGCCGGGCCAGCAGCGCCGCCTGCTTGGCGGCCATGTAGAGCTTCATGTCGTAGTCCATCAGCTTCTGCAGATCCTTGGCCGGGACCTTGGCCCCGGAGGAGACGCGGCGGAAGACCTCCATGATCTTGCCCATTTCCTCCGCCATTTTGGCCTGAGTCTCGGCCTGGTGCCGGTTGCACTCGTCCCCGAAGACCTTGGTCTCCATAGCGGTGATGCCCATCAGGGCCTTGTCCACCGCGTCATACTGGGCGTCCAGCAGGGACAGCTCTTTGGAAATCTCCACCCGGTCGAAGGAGGACGGCAGGGACCCGCCCGGCTCCTTTAGGATCTTGGCCAGGGCCTCCCGCTTCTCCCAGATTTCGTGCCGGTGGGCCGCGTAGGACTGCTTGGCGTCCCGGATCTTCATGGGGCGTCACCTCCTCAATGGGATTGGCCGGCTTTACTTCTTCACGATGTCCGCCGTGTCCATGGCGATCATCAGTTCCTCGTTGGTGGGGATCAGCAGGACCTTGACCTTGGAGTCGGGGGTGGAGAGGACGGTCTCCTTGCCCCGGACGTCGTTGGCGGCGGCGTCCAGCTTCACGCCCATGTACTCCAGGCCCTCGCAGACCATGGAGCGGATGGCCTTGTCGTTTTCACCGACTCCGGCGGTGAAGATCACCGCGTCCACCCCGCCCATGGCGGCGGCATAGGCGCCCACGTACTTTTTCACCTCATAGGCGAACTTCTCCCGGGCCAGGGCGGCCTTGGCGTCGCCCTTCCCGGCGGCGGACTCCAGATCCCGGAAGTCGGAGCTGACGCAGCTCAGGCCCTCCACGCCGGACTTTTTGTTCAGGGCGTTGAGCATCTCGTCGATGCCCATTCCCCGCTTGTTCATCTCATACTGGAGGATGCCCGCGTCCAGGTCGCCGGACCGGGTGCCCATGGGCACGCCCGCCAGGGGGGTGAAGCCCATGGAGGTGTCCACGCTCTTGCCGCCGTCCACCGCGGTGATGGAGGAGCCGTTGCCCAGGTGGCAGGAGATCAGCTTGACTTCTTCGGGCTTCTTGCCAAGCATGGCGGCGGCCCGTCCCGCCACGTACTTGTGGCTGGTGCCGTGGAAGCCGTAGCGCCGGACCTTGTCCTCCTCGTACCAGGCATAGGGCAGGGCGTACATATAGGCCCTGGCGGGCATGGTCTGGTGGAAGGCGGTGTCGAACACGGCCACCATGGGGGTGCTGGGCATGAGCTTCCGGCAGGCCTGGATTCCGATGATGTTGGCGGGGTTGTGCAGCGGCGCCAGGGGATTGCACTCCTCAATGGCGGCCATAACCTCGTCCGTGATCAGGACGGAGGCGGCAAACCTCTCCCCGCCGTGGACCACCCGGTGGCCCACGGCGTCAATCTCGCCCATGGAGGAAATCACGCCGTTTTCCTTGTCCGCCACCGCGTCCAGCACGGCCTGGATGGCCTCGGAGTGGGTGGGCATGGGGATGTCGATGGCGTCCAGGGTCTTCTTCCCCTCGGCCTTGTAGGTGAATTTGCCGTCGATGCCGATGCGCTCGCAAAGGCCCTTGGCCAGCAGCACGCCGCTTTCAGGGTCCAGAAGCTGATATTTCAGGGAAGAGCTCCCCGCGTTGATGACCAGAATGTTCATGATGACCGTCTCCTCTTTTTGGGGAAGCCCTTGCGGGATTCCCAGATTTCATATAATATAGAGCGGCGGGGAAAGGGCGGAAGGCCCGTTTTCCCTGTCAGCCAACTCCATTATACCAGACTTTCCAGGAGTTACAACCGCTTTTTTACCAAACTGTCACTTTTTTGTCACCACTTCAAGGGGGAATTTTATGGCCGCCGCTGGTATCATTACAGAATACAATCCCCTTCATATGGGCCACGTCCACCTGATGGCGGAGGCCCGCCGCCTCCTGGGGCCGGAGACGGGGATCCTCTGCGTCATGAGCGGGAACTACGTCCAGCGGGGGGACTTTGCCATTGCGGGCAAGCACGCCCGGGCCGCCGCCGCCGTAAGGAGCGGGGCGGATTTGGTGCTGGAGCTGCCCGTTCCCTGGGCCCTCTCCTCGGCGGAGGGCTTCGCCGCCGGGGCCGTGAAAATATTGAAGGCCACAGGAGCCGTCAGCCATTTGGTCTTCGGCAGCGAGGGCGGGGACGCCGCGCCCCTGGTCCGCTGCGCGGAGGCGCTGTGCTCCGGCGCTTTCCCGGAAGCCCTCCGGGAAGAGCTGAAAAAAGGGGATTCCTTTCCCGCCGCCCGCCAGCGGGCCCTTTTGGGCCTGGTCCCGGAGGGGGGCGCGCTGTCCCGGCCCAACGACATCCTGGGCGTGGAGTACTGCAAGGCCCTCCGGGGCAGCGGGATTCAGCCCGTCGCCGTCCTCCGGCGGGGGGCGGCGCATGACGGCGCGGACGTCGGGGACGGCATTGCATCCGCCTCAGCCATCCGCGCCCTTCTCCGGCAGGGGGAGGAGGAAGCGGCCCTGGGCCTGTGCGCCCCCGCCATGGCGGAGGCCTACCGGATGGAACGGGAGGCGGGGCGGGCTCCCGCGTCCCTTGAACGCTGTGAGCGGGCCATCCTGGCCCGGCTGCGCTTCCTGGAGGAAGCGGACTGGGCCGCCCTGGAGCTGGGGAACGAGGGATTGTACCGCCGCTTTTTTCGCTCCAGCCGGTCCGCCGCTTCCCTGGCGGAGCTTTTGGAAACCGTAAAGACAAAACGCTACCCCATGGCCCGGCTCCGCCGGACGGTGTTCCGGGCCTATTTGGGACTGCCCCCCGCGCCGCCGGAGGAGCCCGCCTATCTGCGGGTCCTGGCGGCCAACGAGCGGGGGACGGCCCTGCTGGCCGGGATGCGGAAAACCGCCGCCCTGCCGGTTTTGACCAAGTCCGCCGCCGTCCGCCGCCTGGGGCCCGGGGCCCGGCGCCTCTTTGACCTGGAGGCCAGGGCGGACCGGCTGTACGCCCTGGCCTGCCCGGACCCCGCCGCCGTCCCGGACGCGTGGCGGACCGGCCCGGTGATTGTCCGGGAGGGGGCGGGCTGAACAAAGGAGGAAACCCCATGAGTACCATGATCGCTTTGCTGCTGGTGCTGAGCTCCCTGGTGGGCTGCGCCGGGGAGACGCTGACCAACGTGAAAAACGCCCTGCCGGACCTGCCCCCGGAGACGTTCTCCTTCTCGGTGGAGCTGGAGGAGTACGAGGAAACCGTCCGGGACGAGGATGGCGCGGCGCTGGTGGAGTGCTCCTACGCGCTGCCGGTGATGAAGGCCCTGGCGGCGGACGGAAGCGTCCTGGAGACCGCCGCCACAGAGGGACAGGCCCGGGCCCTGGCGGCGGCGGAGACCTTCAATGCCCGCTTTGACCCCTGGAAGGGTAACGCTCAGACTTTGGCGAAAAGCGCCAAGGAGGACCGGGCCTTCCGGAACGAGTCGGGGCTGGAGCCCATGACGTATACCGACGATTTGTGGTGCGCCGTCTATCAGACGGAAACCCTGGTCAGCGTTTCCGGAACCTACAGCACCTACACCGGCGGGGCTCATCCCAACCACATCCTGATGAGCTGGAATTTCGACCTGGAGGCTGGGGAGTTTTTTGAGCCGGAGATTCTGGACGAGGGAGGGGACCTCCGGGAATACGTCCGGTCAGCCCTGGTGCGGCAGGTCCGGGAGGCGGACGAGGTGCTGGGAGAAAAGCTGGAGGACCTCTATTGGGAGGATTACGAGGATATTCTGGCGGACTGGCTCAATTACGCCATCAGCTTTGACGCCGAGGGCATGACCGTGGGCTTCTCCCCCTATGAGCTGGCCGCCTATGCCGCCGGGCCCCAGACGTTCCATTTGACCTATGAGGAGCTGTCGCCCCATTTGGGACCCCACGGCAAGGCGCTGCTGGGGCTGGAAGCGGCCTCCGCCGGGGAAACCGCCGAATAAGGAAAAGAACAGCGGGCCGCCCTTTCCGGGGCGGCCCGCTTTCTCATGGAATTTAAGTGATTTCCGCAGGGACGGCCTCCGCCTCGGGGGCCGGGGCCTCGGGAGCCGCCTCGGAAAGAAGCTCTTCTTTGGCCTTGCGCCCGAAGAGGGGCTTCCGGGGCTTTTTCGGGGGCTTCTCTCCCTTGTGCTTCCGGCGGAAGATGTGGCTCAGGTTGTCGATGACGGAATAGTACACCGGGGTGAATACCAACGTCACAATGGTGGAGATCACCATGCCCGCGATCATCGTGATGCCCATATCCGACATCATCTCGTTGGTCTCCCCGATTCCCAAGGCCATGGGGACCATGGCGAGGATGGTGGTCAGGGTGGTCATCAGGATGGGCCGCACCCGCAGGGGGCAGGCGTGGAGGATGGCGGTTTCCCGGTCCTCGCCCCGGGCCCGGCGGATCTTGATGTACTCCACCAGAATGATGGAGGAGTTGACCACCGTGCCCGCCAGCATGATGATGGAAACCAGGGACAGCATGGAGAGGTCCCGCCCCGTGACGGGGAGGCCGAAGAGGGAGCCGGTAAAGGCCACCGGGAGAATCAGCATGACCATGACGGGCATGAGGAAGCTCTCAAACTGCACCGCCAGGACGAAATACACCAGCAGCAGCGCCACCGCCAGGGCAATGAGCAGATCGCCGAAGCTCTCCATCATGGTCTCATAGGAGCCGTCGGTCTCCACGGCGTAGCCCTGGGGGAAGGTGTAGTTGTTCAGAATCTCCCAGACGGCGGCGGTCATGGCGGCGGTGTCGCCGCTGACGGAGTCGCCGGAGATGGTCACCTGCCGGGTCTGGTTGGACCGGACGATGGTCTGGGGCGCCTGTTCGATGGCGACGTTCGCCACGGAGCCCAGGGGCACCGTGCCGCCCATGGCGGAGGGCACACCCATGGATTTCAGCGCGTCCAGGCTTTTCGCCGCCGCGCCGCCGCCCCGGACCACCACGTCCAGCTCGCGCCCTGTGATGGTCACTTTTGTGGCGGTGGAGCCGGTAAGCTCCGACCGGACCGCCTGGCCGATGGAGGCGGCGGTGAGGCCGTACTGGGCGGCGGCCTCCCGGTTCACGGAGACCTTCACCTGGGGCACCTCGTCGGACAGGGAGCTCTTCACGTTCACCGCGTCGGGCAGGGCCTCGATTTGGGAAATGAGGTCGCCCGCCAGGAAGGCCAGGGTATCGTAGTCGTCTCCCTCGATGTTAACCGCGATGTCTCCGCCGCCGCCCATCATCATATCCGCGTCGGAGGCGGAGACGGTGATTTCACAACCGGCAATGTCCTGCACCGCCGCCCGGAGGGCGATGGCAATGTCGTTGCTGCCCCGGGCCCGCTGGGACTTGGAGCCGATATCCAGCATCATGGTAACGGACTCGTTGTAGGCAATGTAGAACATCTCCTCAACTTCCGGCACCTCCGCCTCCACAATGGCGGTGACCCGGTCGGCAATGACGGAGGTCTCGTTCAGCTGGGAGCCGATGGGCATGCTGACGTTGACCGAGATCTGCCCCTGGTCCATGTCGGGGATGAGGACCATCTTCGTATTGACCAGGGTGATGCCGAAGAGGACCACCAGGGCAAAGGAGGCCGCCATGCCCAGGAAGAGATGATGGACAAAGAAGTCCAGGGTTTTCAGGTAAAAGGCGCCGATCTTCTCCATCAGCCGCTTCAAGGGGCCGGGCTGCTTCCCGGCCAGTTTTTCCTGACGGCGGCGGACCTTCTCCTCGTCCAGGGTGAAGTAGCAGAGGAGGGGCACCAGGGTCAGCGAAATGACCAGGGAGGCAAAGATCAAGGAGGCGATGGTCAGGCAGAAATCCTTGAACATCATCCCCGCCATGCCGCCGGTAAGGGCCAGGGGGACAAAGACCGCCTCGGTAGTGAGGGTGGAGGCCAGGACGGAGCTGGTGACCTCCTTGGTGCCCTCAATGCAGGCGTCCGCCCGGCTGCGGCCCTCGGCGGAAAAGCGGTAGATGTTTTCCAGCACCACGATGGAGTTGTCCACAATCATGCCCACGCCCATAGCGATGCCGCCCAGGGACATCATGTTCAGCGTCAGGTTGAAGGCCCGCATGAGGACGAAGACCGTCAAAATGCAGATGGGCATGGACACGGCAATAGTCAGCGTGGCCCCGCCCCGGCGGAGGAACAGCAGCACCACAACGGCCGCCAGCAGCACGCCCTGGAAGATGTTCTGATAGGCGGCGTCCACCGTCTGGTTGATGTAGTCGCTGGCAAGGTAGGGGGCGGAATAGCGGAGGCTGGGGTTCTCCGTCTTCAGGTTTTCCAGCCGCTTTACCACCTGCTCGGAGACGTAGACCTCGTTGGCGGCGGACTGCTTGGAGACTTGGAGGACCACGCAGGCGGCCTCGCCGGACTTGGCCATGGCGTCCATGTCCTTGTCCTCCAGGGTGACGTCAGCCACTTCGGAAAGCCGCACCGCGCCGCCGGTGGGCAGGGAGAGGATCATATTGCGCACGTCGTCCACGGTCTGGAACTTGGCGTCGGTGGAGACGGTGAGCTTCTTGGACCCGTTTTCAAGGCTCCCGCCGGGGTAGATCAGGTTCTGCCCCGCCAGGAACTGGGACACGTAGGAGGCGGAAAGGCCGTAGCCCGCCGCCCGGGTGGGGTCCAGCTCCACGGCGATCTGCTGCTCTGTGCCGCCGTTCACCGTCACCTGGGCCACGCCGTTGATCCGCTCCAGGGCGGGGACCACCAGGTCCTCCGCCAGGGTCTGGAGTTGGCTCAGGTCCTCGCCCACCAGGGCGATCATGGCCGTGGGCATCAGGGCGCTGAGGTTCATGTTGATGATCACCGGGTCCATGGCGTCCTCCGGGAGGCTCACCATGTCGAACTGCTCCCGGAGCTTCGTGGCGGCGATGTCCAGGTCCGTGCCGTCCACATAGGTGATCTGAATCTGGCTCACGCCGTCGGAGGAGGTAGAGGAAATCGTGTCCACGCCGGGGACGGACATGATGGCCCCCTCCAGGGGCCGGGTGACCAGCTCCTCAATGTCGCTGGGGCTGGCTCCGGTGTAATAGCAGGCCACCACGGCCATGGGCATCTCCATCTCCGGCATCAGGGCCATTTGGAGCTGGGTGGCGAACATCAATCCGAAGACGCAGATCAAAATGCTGGCCAGGATGGTTGCCACCTTGTGCTGGATGCTTGCTCTGGCGATACTCATGTTCAATTATTCCTCCTGGCCCTCTCCCGCTTCGGGAGCGGCGCCCTCGCCGGATTCCGTGCCTTCCTCCGGCTGCTCCGCCGGTGCGTCCGTGCCGGAGACCACGCGGACCGGGTCGCCGTCGGTCAGGTACGCCTGGCCCACGGTGACCAGCTGCTGTCCGGCGGAAAGGCCGGTGAGAACCTCCGTCACGCCGTTGCCGGTGAGGCCGGTGGAGACCTCCACGTATTTGGCGGCGCCGTCCTCCACCACGAAGACGTACCGGGTGTCCCCCCGGGTCAGCACCGCCTCGGTGGGGACGACGATGGTGTTCTCGGACACGTCGGTGTGGAAGGTGACGTCGGCGAACATGCCCGCCAGCAGCCCGTCGGTGTCGGAGGGCAGGGACAGCGTGACGGTGTAGAGCCGGGTCTGCATGTTGGCGGCCCGCTCCACGGAGCGGATGGCGGCCTCAAAGGTCTGATTCGCGGCGCTGACGGACACGTCCGCCTTGTCTCCCGCCGAGAGCTTGGGCACCAGGGCCTCGGACACCTGGACCACGGCCTTCATCTGCTCCGCCCCGTCGATGACGGCCAGGGGGGCGGTGTTGGAGATAAAGCCCCCTTCGGTGGCGTTCATGGTCACTAGGGTGCCGCTGCTGGGGGCGATGACGTTGCCCCGGGCGTCCACGTTTTCCAGCACCGTGTCCAGCTGCTCCACGTTGGAAAGGGCGCTCTGCATCCCCGCCTCCAGCTGGGAGAGGGTGGAGTTCCGCTGGGCGACGGCGGTTTGGAGCTGGAGCTCCGCCTGGTCGATCTCCAGCTGGGAGGCCGCGCCGATCTCAAAAAGCTCTTTCAGGTCCCGGACGTTCTTCTCCGCCAGGGCAATCTGCTTTTCAAACACCGCCGCCTGGTCGTTGTAGCTCTGGGCGGAGGAGCGGTAGTTGATGCTGGCGGCGTTGTGGGAGGCCAGGGTGCTCCCAAGGTCCAGGGTGCACAGCATGTCGCCGGCCTTGACCTCGTCTCCCGCCTCGGCGTAAACGGCGGTGCATTTGGCGCTGACGGCCACCATGATGGTGGACTGGTCTTCCGCCAGCAGCTGGCCGGAGACGGTGTTCTCCGTGTAGATGGTGTCCGCCCCGATCTCCTGGACCTGGACGGCCACGCCCGGGTTGGCGGGCTCTTCCTCCGGCGTTTCGTCCGCCCCGCCGCAGGCGGTCAGGGACAGCGCCAGCACGGCGGCAAGCAGCGCCGCCAGGATTCTGTTCTTTGTCATGTAGTTCCTCCAAATCATCGTCGCTGGCCGTTAAATCCCGGACTGGCCGGAGCTCATCACGCCGTAGTTCACGGCCCAGTAGTAGGTCCGGTAGGCGGTGAACAGGTTCCGCCGGGCGGTTTCCACGGCGTCCTTGGCCTCCGTCAGCTCATCCTCCGCATCCAGAAGGGCGTTGCGGGAGAGGTTCCCCTGGCGGTATTTCAGTTCCATGGAGGCATAGGTGCTCTCCTGGAAGGCCAGGGAGGTCTGAGCGGAGTTCAGCACCTGCTGGTAGTCCTTCACGGAGTCGAAGGCATTGCGGAAGTTCATCTCAAAGCTCTGCTCCGCCATCTTGTACTCGTACAGCGCCGCCTCATAGGTGTGCCGGGCGCTGCGGACGTTGTATGTATTCTGGGCGTAGCTCTCCCGGGTGTCCTCATAGGAGTCGTCCGCCTCGTCCAGCTTTTTCTTGGCGGCAAAGAGGTCGTAGCTGCGGGTCTTGGCCTCGGAGAGATCCGGCTTGTAATCCATGGAGTCCACCAGCCCCTGGCTCAGCGCCGGAAGGGGGCCCAGGACCAGGGACCCGTTGAGGCTGGCCCCGATCATGGACTGCATCTGGAGCTTGCACCGCCGGAGGTTCATCTCCAGGGTGCTGAGATTGCTCTGTAAGGCTGCCCGGCCGTTGCGCACCTGCTCCAGGGTCAGGGCGGAGACCTGCCCCAGCTCATAGCGGAGCTCCATCTCCTTCAGGCTTCGATCCAGGGCGGTGAGGTTCCGCTGGAGGGTGCCCTTGGTCTGCTCCAGCTCCAAAATGGCGAAGTAGAGGGACTCGGCCCCCACCACGGTGAGGTCCTGGGCGTTTTTCAGCTGCTTCCTGGCGGCGGCGGAATCCTTCTGGAGCTTGCCGGAGGCCAGGTCCGACACGGTGGCGCTGAGACTGGCATAGGAGCTGGCCAGGTTGGAGATGATATAGCCCTGCATGGCCCCCTCCATTTCGCTGGCGACGGGGATTTGGGCGTACATCATCTGCGCGGCCTCCAGGCTGGTCATCTGGGCGTTCAGGCTCTGGTACATGTCGGTGTAGTCCATGGCGTCGATGGAGGCGATGGACTCCTGCAGCATCTTGGCGGTCAAACTGCCCTCCAGCACCCGGTCCCGCAGGTCCTCAAAGGCCAGATAGCGGAAATCGTCCTCTCCGGTGAAGGCCAGCTCATCGTCCATCGTACTGCCTCCGGCGGAGGCTTCCGGCGTGCCGTCGGGCCGCACGACGATAGGGCTGCTGCTGGGCCCGGCGGGGGGGAGGGCGTCAGGGGCCTCCGTCTCTTCGGGGGCTTCGGGGGCTTCCGGCTCTCCGGCGTCTCCGGCGGAGTCCCCGGCATCCCCGGAGGGATCCGCGTCCTGGCGGGGTTCCTCCGTCTTTGCCTGGGGCGGCGGCTCCGGGCCCGGCTGGGCCAGGGCGGGTATCACGCACAGCGGCAGCGCCAGGGCCAGCGTCAGCAGCAGCGCAATCCATTGCTTTTTCATGGGGTCCTCCTTACAGATATGTATGGTTTCCATTCGCCCAGGTATGGGAGCGCCTCCGCTCCAGGGGCGTTTTTTCTTGTTATACACCTTCCACCTGGGGGAAGGTCAAGAAAAAGTTTCAGAATTCTCCACGATTCTCAAACTGCCGTGCTTGACGATTTCCAGCTTGGCGGCCAGCTCCTCCCGGTGGAGCGCCCGGTCCTCCGGGCAGAGCATGGCGTCCATACAGGCGCTGCCCAGGGTCGCCATCAGAAGGCAGAAGACGATGCGCCCATACTCCGGGCTGGGGTCCCGGAGGCCGGAGAGGTCCGTCAGGTCCCAGATGCCGTCCAGCAGCCGCTGGCCCGGCCGGGTGGGGAGGAACTTTTGAATGTCCAGCCCCTGGTTATTCCGAACGAAATTCATGCACCGTTCCATCATGGGGTCCAGGGCCGTCTCCTGCGCGGTAAAGCGGTCGAAGCAGTCCAGCTGCGCCTGGAAGATGTCCCCGCCATTGGCCTTCAAAATCCGGCGGTACTCCTCCTTGATGTGGTTCCGCACCTCCTCCAGGAGGTAGGCGAACAGGTCCTCCTTATCGGAGAAGTACTGGTAAAAGCTCCCCCGTGGGATGCCCGCCCGGCGAACAATCTGGTTGACGGAGACGTCGGTGAAGCGGGCCCCGGCGAACTCCGCCCAAGCGGCGTCGAGAAAGCGACGCCGCTTTTCCTCCGGCAGCCGGAGGAAGGTCTCTGTACACATATGAATCCCCCATAGCAAAAATGACACCCTGTCATTTTGTGACAAGCTGTCACTTATTATAGTCAGGGCTAACGGCCCTGTCAACCGTTTTGTGCTTCCGGGGACGTTAAGTTTCTGTGAATAAAGAAGTGTTGGGGCCGTCCCTTCCGGGACGGCCCCTGGCCCTCAATATCGCGTCTCCAGCCGCTTGTAAATCAGGATGCCGGCTGTAAACTCTACCAGCAGGAACGCCGCCAGGAAATAGATCAGCAGCTCCGCCGCCTCCTCCGGCACCACGCCCAGCTTCCCCAGAATAGAGAAGACCACGATGGCGGCGCAGGCCAGCAGCATCCCCAGGACATAGGCATAGCGCCCGGACCGGTCCCGGAGCATGGATTTCCGCTCGTCCCGGAGCTCGATCTGCTCCTCCTCAAAGTGCTTTTGGCAAGAGTCGGCGGTTTCCAGCTTTGTCCATTTGACGTACTTGTAGACCTGCATGACGCCGGGGCCGGTAAAGGCCCCGAAAAAGCCGCAGAACAGGCTGTCCAGGGGCGTTTCCAGCAGCAGCGCCGCCAGCAGGAACAGGATTCCCCCGGCAATCATGCCCAGGCCGAACCAGAGTTCCCTCTTCTTCATGGCATATCCTTCCTTTCGTGAATGAAAATCTCCTCAATGGGGAGTCCGAAAAAATCCGAGATCGCAAAGGCCAGTTCCAGCGACGGGCTGTAGCGCCCGTTCTCAATGGAGCTGACGGTCTGCCGGGAAACCCGGATGGCCCTGGCGAATTCCTCCTGCCGCAGGCCCCGGCCTTTCCGCAGCTCTTCCACGCGGTTCTTCATAGCCGCCTCCTTTCATGTAAAGGTCCCTTTACAAATTAGAGCGGCCGTCTCCTGATATGTAAAGCTCCCTTTACCAATAAACTACCACAGCCTGGGCGATTTGTCAAGGGTCCTTTACATAAAATTTCCCCGCCTTGCATTTTCCCCGGCCCTGTAGTATCATAGAGAAACTGCTGAACGGAAAAGGGGACCGCCCATGAAACGAATTTTCCCCGCCCTCTGCGCCCTGCTGCTTCTGACCGCCTGCGGCCCGGACCTGCCGCCGGAGGATTCGGAAAGGCCGCAAATCGTCGCCACCGTCTTCCCGGCCTATGACTTCGCCCGCTCCGCCGCCGGGGAGCTGGCGGACGTGACGCTGCTGCTGCCCCCCGGGGCGGAGAGCCATTCCTACGAGCCCACCCCGGCGGACATCCTCCGGGTCCAGCGCTGCGACCTCTTTATTTACCTGGGCGGCGAGTCCGACGCCTGGGTGGATACCATTCTCTCCGCCATCGAGCCCCGGGGGGACGTGCTGCGGATGATTGACTGCGTGGACCTTCTGGAGGAGGAGACCGTGGAGGGGATGCAGGGGGGCCATGACCAAGACCATGAGCACGAGGAGGACCACGACCACCTGGGGGAGGTGGTGGGCATGGACGAGCACGTTTGGACCGCCCCCCGGAACGCCGCCGCCGTCACCCGGACGATCGGGGAGCGGCTGGCGGCCCTGGACCCGGCCCACGCTAGGGAATACGCCGCCAGCGCCGAGGCCTACGCCCTGGAGCTGGAGGAGCTGGACCGGGACTTCGCCGCCTTCTTCGACACTCTGCCGGACCGGACCATCGTCTTTGGCGACCGCTTCCCGCTGCTGTATTTCGCGGAGGCCTATGATCTGGACTACTACGCCGCCTTTCCCGGCTGCGGAGCCCAGACGGAGCCCTCGGCGGCTACGGTGGCTTTTCTGACAAGGAAGGTCCGGGAAGAGGGCCTGCCCGCCGTCTGGTATATCGAGTTTTCCAACCACCTGATGGCGGACAGCATCGCCGAGGCCGCCGGGGTGGAGACGGCCCAGTTCCACACCTGCCACAACGTAAGCCGGGCGGACCTGGAGGCGGGGGCCACCTGCCTCTCCCTGATGCGGGCCAACCTGGAGGCCCTGCGGGAACACATGTGATGTTTAGAACGTACCGATTATGAAAAGGAGGACGCCGCATGGACAACGCCTTTGACTTCCTGACCCTGGATTTTTTCACCCGGGCGGCGGTGTTTCCCGGAAGCCTGGGGACCTTCCGCTACCGCTTCCAGCGCACCGGCTGGATGGGAGACGGGGAGATCCAGGCGTGGGTGTACGAGAACGTCTGCTTTGAGCTGGCGAAGAACACGGAGACGGAGACCTTTCCCTGGACGGAGGAGGGCGTCGCCGCCTTAAAGGCTTGGCTGGGCCAAAAGCTGGCGGAGCGGGGGACGGAGCCCTACCGGATTCCCTACCCGCCGGAAACGGAATAAAAAAGGGCGGCCCTCCTGAAAGGAGGGCCGCCTGTCCGTTCAGCCGGTTTTTCTGCCGCGCGGCCGCGGCCAGCAGGCAGGCGGTGTGGGCATCATGACCGCAGGCGTGCATGACGCCGGGAGTCTGGGAGCAGTACTCCGCCGGATTGGTCTTCTGAATGGGCAGAGCGTCGATGTCGGCGCGCAGGACGATCGTGCCCATTCCTGCGCCGTCTCCACGCAAAATGCCAAGAGCGCCGGCCTCTCCCGCCCGCTGGTGGGAAATTCCGAAACACTCCAATTTCTCCTTCGATCCGCTTCGCGGTACGAAATTCACAAAGGGCCGGCTCGGGATGCCGGTGAAAGTCCCGCCGCAGCTCGACCAGGTAGGCTCTCCCGTTCCAGTGCCTTTTTCAGATTCTGCATATACGCTCGGCTCCTTTTCCCTTTGCCGGAATCTTGGCCCGCAGGGATTCCAGGCGGTTCAGGGCGTCCAAAAGGGTCTCGTCCTTTTTGGCGAAGTGGAAGCGAATGAGGTGGTTCACCGGCTCCCGGAAGAAGCTGGAACCGGGAACAGCCCCCACGCCCACCTTTTCCGCCAGGTCCTCGCAGAACCTCAGATCGCTGTCATAGCCGAACTCCGAGATATCCAGCAGGACGTAGTAGGCCCCCTCCGGCGTGCTGTGGGGCAGCCCCAGTGCGTCCAGGCCCCTCAGGAACAGGTTCCGCTTGTGGGTGTACTCCGCCAGGAGAGCGCCGTAATAGTCCTGGCCGAAGTTCAATCCGGGGATCACCGCCTCCTGGAGGGGGGCCGCCGCGCCTACGGTGAGGAAGTCGTGGACCTTTTTGATCCGGTCCGTGATCTCCGGCGGGGCGATGGTGTACCCCAGCCGCCAGCCGGTGATGGAGTAGGTCTTGGACAGCGACGAGCAGGAGATGGTCCTCTGCCGCATTCCCGGAAGGGCGGCGAAGTAGACGTGCCGGTGGGGGGCGTAGACGATGTGCTCATAGACCTCATCGGTGATGACATAGGCGTCGTATTTCTCCGCCAGGGCGGCGATGATCTCCAGCTCCACCCGGGTGAAGACCCGGCCGCAGGGGTTGGAGGGGTTGCAGAGAATCAGGGCCTTGGGCCTTTGACGGAAGGCGTCCTCCAGGACCTCTGGGTCGAAGCGGAAGTCCGGGGGCGACAGGGGCACGTAGATGGTCTCCGCGCCGCAGAGGATGGTGTCCGCCCCATAGTTCTCATAGAAGGGCGAGAAGACCACCACCCTGTCCCCGGGGTTCGCCACGGTCATCATGGCGGCCATCATGGCCTCCGTGCTGCCGCAGGTGATTGTGATTTCCCCGTCGGGGTCGATGGGAAAGCCCATGTAATGGGACTGCTTTGCCGCCAGGGCCTCCCGGAGGTTCTGGGCTCCCCAGGTGACGGAGTACTGGTGGAAATCCTCCCGGCTGACCTCCGCCAACCGGTCCAGGATGGCCCGGGGCGGGTCGAAGTCCGGGAAGCCCTGGGAGAGATTCACCGCGCCGTACTGGTTGGAAACGCGGGTCATGCGCCGGATCACCGAGTCGGTGAAGCTGGCGGTGCGCTTAGACAGGCTCTGCATAGTCGTGTCCTCCAATATAGGATTTTTGGTCGTTCAGAATGTGCAGGGGGGGCCAGTGCGTCCTTGATCCGGTTTATAACCGCCAGGTTTTCCTGGTCGGACTCCTGGAGGAAATACCGCCGCTTGGAGACGCCGATGCCGTGCTCCCCGGAGGCCGCGCCCCCAGCTCATAGGCCCTGTGACAGGCCCGGTCCATGACGGCGTGAAGCTCCCGCTCCCAGGTCTCCGCGTCCCGGTTCCCCCGGACCTTCCAAATATCCGCCGCCCGGGCGGAGTCTCTTAAAATGATACAATCCAGTGCTCCATTTTTCAAGACCAAATCCTGGACTCGCTCAAGGCTGGCCTCCGCCTCGTTCTTCTGCCCGCCGAAGGTCAGGAGGATATAGCTCCCCGCCGGGCGGCATGGACCTGCCGGGGCCCGCTGCCAAAATTCTTGGAAATGTGATTGAGTCCTATCAAGCAAATTCCTCCTTTAGGACGCAAAAAAGCGGGGAGCTCACGGCTCCCCGCTTTGGCCGGCAGTCGTTAAACCGGCGCGTCAGGTCAAACGATTCCTCGGTGCTCCGGGCAGGCGGCAAGTGAGCGCAAAGAATCCTGGACAGTCATCCTGCCCATGCACATGCCGGCCTGCATCCGGGAACCGTGAATACGCATTGCGCGCCTCCTATAACATACTTGGTTGGTATATTGGCACCTAAACGCCTTTTTGTTAATGAAAAGCAAACAGAGGGAAAAAGTCTGCCGGACCTGCCAAAGTGTTGTGACACCAGGCTGGTAATTTTTTAATCCTGGAACAGCGGTGTGGAGAGATAGCGGTCCCCCGTGTCCGGCAGCAGGGCCACGATAGTCTTGCTCCTGTTCTCCGGCCGCTTGGCCAGCTGAACCGCCGCCCACACCGCCGCGCCGGAGGAGATACCCACCAGGACGCCCTCCTTCCGGCCCACCAGCTTCCCGGCGGCGAAGGCATCCTCGTTCTCCACGGCAATGACCTCGTCATAGACGCCGGTGTCCAGCACCTCCGGGACGAAGCCCGCGCCGATGCCTTGGATTTTGTGGCTCCCGGCGGTCCCCTTGCTCAGCACCGGGGAGGCGGCGGGCTCCACAGCCACGACCTTCACGGCAGGATTCCGCTCCTTCAGGTAGGCTCCCACGCCGGTGACTGTGCCGCCGGTGCCAACGCCCGCCACGAAGATATCCACCTTCCCCTCGGTGTCCTCCCAGATCTCCGGGCCGGTGGAGGCCCTGTGGGCGGCAGGGTTGGCAGGGTTCACGAACTGTCCGGGAATGAAGCCGCCGGGAATCTCCTTGGCCAGCTCGCCGGCCTTGGCGATGGCGCCCTTCATGCCCCTGGCCCCTTCGGTGAGGACCAGCTCCGCGCCGTAGGCCTTCATCAGCTGGCGGCGCTCCACGCTCATGGTTTCGGGCATGACAATGATAATGCGGTAGCCCCGGGCGGCGGCCACGGCGGCCAGGCCGATGCCGGTGTTGCCGGAGGTGGGTTCGATGATGACGGAGCCGGGTTTCAAAAGGCCCCGGGCTTCGGCGTCGTCGATCATGGCCTTGGCAATCCGGTCCTTGACGGACCCGGCGGGGTTGAAATATTCCAGCTTCGCCAGGACCCGGGCCTCCAGCCCCTCTTCCTCCTCGATATGGACCAGCTCCAGCAGGGGCGTTTTGCCGATCAGCTGATCGGCGGATGTGTATATCTTGCTCATAGCGGTTTCCTCCTCATAATCTCAATCTTAATAATAATGCGGCGTTTGTCCCGCTCCGTCAGCTATGATGGATACGACATCGAAATCCAGGATGTGGATCATTTATATCCCAATCTTCCAAGTGGGTTTATTTGTATTATAGAAGGAAAGATCTTCCCTGTCAATCGTCATTGTGTAAAATCCTGCTTGAAACCCAACTAACCATGTTGTATAATAGGTATATTCTATTAAAAGGAGCGTCGCCATATGCTGATTTCAACGAAAGGCCGTTATGCCTTGCGGGTTATGGCCGACCTGGCTGAGCATCCGTCAGAGGGGTACATTCCCTTGAAAGAAATCGCGCAGCGGCAGGAAATTTCGGAAAAATATCTGGAGGCCATCATCAAAATTCTGGTCAAGGCCCGGCTGCTCACCGGCGTGCGGGGCAAGGGGGGCGGCTACAAGCTGACCCACCCTCCGGAGCAATACACGGTAGGCGAGGTTTTGCGGCTGACGGAGGAAACGCTGGCCCCTGTTGCCTGTCTGGACGAAACCGCGGATGTCTGCCCAAGGGCCCCGAATTGCCGTACTCTGCCGGTCTGGAAGGGGTTGAATCGGGTCATCAACGAGTATCTGGATCACATCACGGTGGCGGATCTCATACATTCGCGCGATGCCGGGAACGATTATGTAATATAAAGAAGCCGCCGGGTTCCGCAGAATTGCGGGACCCGGCGGCCCTTATATCAGCTCTTTTCAATAGAAAGCTGTTCCAGGAGAAAGCTCTCGGCGGTTTCCCGGCAGTCGGAAAAGAAATGGTCCGTCGGATAACTGACCGTGTGGAACATGACGCCGCCCCGCGCCTGAATGGCCCGCTCCAGAGGGAGGCAATGGAGCTCCGGCGGCGTGTGAACATCCAGACTTCCGGCAATGCACAGGACTGGCTTTTTTGAAAAATGATTGTTTGAAGCGCCGGAGACGCTTACGTCCCCCTCAAATAGGGCTATCGGGCCTTGCCGTTCATGATGCAAAAATGATGAAACGAAAGCGCACACTATGAAAGATATGGGGATTGTCTCGCAGGGAATGCAATAGACCCCTATATTTTTTTCGCATGAAGGCCTAATATGCGAAATAATTTCAAGACAAGTGGAGGTTAAAATGAAAAAGATCAAAAAAATGATGGAGATTGCAATAAGCGCGGCAGTTCTCCTGGCATTATTGGGAGGATGCGCCCATACATCTCAGAGCGAAGAACAATCAAATATTGATGATGGCCGTATAGATACAGATTCCCAAGTCGTTGGGGCACAGGACGAAACGAATGCCGCTGCCGGAGATGAACAGAACACATCCGTTTTCATAGATGAAAAATTGGATGAGAACTTGTTCATCAGTGCGGAATTGAAAATGCCGGAAAAAATACTTTATGAGTATGCAACGCAATTAAAAAGTTTTGACTATGCGAAAGCGCAGGAAGCAATCGGGCAAAATGAAGAAGGAAGCCTTGATGTTGATGATGGGAACGACGGGTTTATGAGCGGCTCACTTACATATCAAAGAAATGATATGGCAAACCATTTGGACACCTACTGTTCCTATGCGGGGGAGATGGGATTGACAGATGACAGGGAGTTGTCTTTTATGCCCCAAGCGGATGCTGCTGCAAGGATTCAGAATTTTATAGGGATGCTTGGAGTGGGCGGAGAGCTGGAAGCTCTTGATGTGGTTGCTATGGATCAAGCGGATTTTGAGAATGTGAAAAAAGCGATTATGGAAGATGGCGACTATCAGTTTTTGTCAGCAAAGGGATATGGAAGCGATACGTTTGAGGAAGGCATGGAAGTGTACCGGATCGTTTTTCGAATAAATGTAAATGGGTCCCCCGTATACCGAGGCGAGCCAAATCTGCGGCAAACAAGTGAGAGATTTTTGGCTTACCCAGCCGCTGTAACGGCATTGTTATCAAATAATGGGGTCGAAATGATAACCATGATGGGAATGTTTGAGCCTTATGAGGAACAGCGGAAGGAAGCGGCTATTATAGGCGAAGACGGCATCAAAGAAGCAATCATGAAAAAATTTGGCGACGTGATTTTAACAAGCGAGTTTAGGGCGAAGAATATCTGGATGGAGTATTTCCCGCTTCTGAGGGAAGATTCCTTTACCGAAATGGATTTGATTCCGGCATGGTGCGTTGATTTTGAAGTAGATGGAGAATCGGTTGAAGACAGCAGGTATTCGATTCGATTCAACGCAGTCACAGGAGAGGAAATTTCGTGAGCCGGGTATTTATAAATGAATGGAAACGGGCAATCAATACAAGCACCATCTTAGCGGTTATTGGCGTTATGTTCTGCATTTGCTTTGATTCATGGAATGATTTGGTCAGCGCAATGCAAAGCGGCAGTCCTGCCTGGTGCGTATACTATTTTATAAGTAATTCCGCATTCGGAGGAATGTGCAGAAATTATATATTGCCTATTTTTGCGGCGCTGCCTTTTGCGGCCAGCCTTTGCGAGGAAAGAAGCAGCAAGGCGGTTGCATACATTGCTTCCAGAGAGGGTATGCGAAGGTATGGCGCTGTGAAATATATTGGAAATATCCTGATAGGCGGGCTGGTGGTTGCGGCAGGCACGGTTTTGCTGATTTTATTTTTGCGCATAAGGCTCCAGATGACAAGTGATTATTATGAGGCATCGGCTGAAAGCGCGGCGGATTTATTTCATAAATGGCTGGCGGTTTATTACCCGGTCCTCTACTGCGTGACAGAGGCGGCTCTTGGATTTATGCGCGGGATGTTATGGGCTGGCGCTTCTTTGCTTGTGTCATTATATATAAGGGATAAATTCGTCATTACGATGTTTCCGTTTTTGGGCAGCTATGTAATCGTTAAAGCAAGTCAGATCGCATCCCTTGATGCTAACTGGCGGTTTGATCAAATATTGATAGGCAGAACAGTCATTCACAATAGCGGATACACGGTTATGGCCGCGGCTTTTGTTTCGGGTATTTTGGTTTTCCTGATGGGTGTATATTTTACGGAAAGGTTGGCAAGGGGGCTTCGAGATGGAATGTTTTATGAAAGCAAATAAGGTATCAAACTATAATATGAGGATGTTACGGGAAAATATAAGAGTACCATTCACCCTTATTATGGTTGTGCTGTGCGTGATGGAAAGCCTTTTTGCCGTTTTAGCCTTCAGTCGGAGTGTACATATAGATGTTACACCGTTTGCCTTTGTCTTTGTAGTCAATCATTACGGGATGCAGTTTGTTATAGCGGCATGCGCAGTCATCCTGTTTTGTAATGCGCCATTTGAAGATGAATCCTATCAGTATATGATTTCCAGAGCAGGAAAACTGGCGTGGGGATTGGGGCAGATCCTTTATATCACAAAAATGTCGATTCTCTATACTGCTTGTTTGACAGCGGCAACGATCATTCCGTTTCTTGGACATATTCAATGGTCAAACGAATGGGGAAAGATTTGGGGAACACTGGGAAAAACAAATGCCGGAGCGGAGTTCGGCGTGGAACTGTCAATATCTCAGAATATTATGCGGCAATATGAGCCTGTCAATGCGCTGTTTATTAGCATATTTCTGGAATTTTCCTGCATTTTGTACATTGGACTGCTGGTCTATTTTGGGAATAAGATGTCCGCCAAATCAGTAGGAACATTTGCGGGAGCACTGATCGCTGTTTTGGATATATGCGTCTCAAATGACTGGCTGGACTGGGCGTATGGGGTTTCTCCGGTAAGCTTGGCGCAGTTAGGACTGTTTTATGGCTTTGCGCCTAAATGGGGGATCAATCTGGCATATGCAGAGAAATTTTTCATGATTGCAATCGTAAGCCTCAGCGCATTATGCGTGGCCGCAAATTACAGGGAAAAGGTAATCAATCGAATCATTGAGAGGCGTATTCATGGAAGATAAATGCGGGATTTTTGTAGAGAATGTGACGAAAGTGTTTGGCGAGCAGGATGCGCTGAAAAACGTGTCCGCAAAATTTGGAATGGGGAAAATTTATGGAATCGTAGGAAGAAACGGCTCCGGCAAAACCGTTCTGCTTAAATGCATTTGCGGCTTGCTGCATCCCACGGCAGGGACAGTAACAGTTAATGGCAAGATTGTTGGAAAAGATGTGGATTATCCGGAAAATATAGGATTTATTATTGAGACGCCAGGCTTTCTTCCAAGGTATTCCGGGCTAAAAAACCTGAAGTATTTAGCGTCTATCAGGGGAAGGGTTAAAGAAGGCGAAATACGAAAATACATGGGACTCGCAGGACTGAATCCTGATGACAAAAAGCGCGTCGGAAATTATTCGCTTGGTATGAAACAGCGCCTTGGAATTGCGCAGGCGTTAATGGAAAATCCAGACATTCTTATATTGGATGAGCCGATGAATGCGCTTGATAGCAATGGTGTTGAAGATATAAGAATGGTTTTATTAAAGATGAAGGAAAACGGTAAATTGATCATCATCGCAAGCCATGTTCGGGATGATATTGACATTCTATGTGACGAAGTGCATGGAATGGAGGGGGGGATTTTGAAGAAAATACGTTAATGTGAATTACATACGGATGGACCCCTAGGAAAATGAAGACAGAAATCGTGACTGTCTCTCCGTTCTCTGTCATCTCAGCCAAAGCCGTGCCGCCTGTTCCTTCGCCATTTTCTAGGCCGAGGGGAGAATCTCGCCGCCGCCCAGCACGGTGTCTCCCTCATAAAGCACAGCCGCCTGGCCCGGCGCGGGAACCCGCTGGGGTTCGTCAAATACTACGCACACCCGGCCTTTTTCGGCGGGATAAGCCGTGGCAGGCAGCTCCTTTTGGGTGCTTCTCAGCTTGACGCCGCAGGGAAACGGCCGCTCCTGAGCCGTCCCGGAAATCCAATGAAACGCTCCCACTTCCATCCAGGCCCGGAGCAGCGCCTCTTTTCCGCCCAGGGTAACGGTGTTGTCCCGGACCGAAATCCCGCAGACATAGAGAGGCTCGCGCGCGGAAACGCCGAGTCCCCGCCGCTGGCCGATGGTATAGCGGACAATGCCCCGGTGCGTTCCCAAGACTCTTCCGGCGGTATCCACAAAGTTCCCCGGGACAGCGGCGTTGCCGGAAATTCGCTCCACGGCGGCGGCATAGTCCCCGTCTGGGGCGAAACAAATATCCTGGCTATCCCGTTTTCCCGCATTGGCGAGTCCGGCTTCCCAGGCAGCTTTGCGGACTTCGGACTTTTGGTGCCCGCCCAGAGGGAACAGGGTATGGGCCAGCTGGTCCTGGGTCATGCCGTAGAGAAAATAGCTCTGGTCCTTGGATTCGTCCAGGGCTTTTTTCAGGGCATAGCGCTGCCCCTGCCGCTCAATTCTCGCATAGTGCCCGGTAGCGAGATAGTCAAAGCCCAGGACCCTGGCCCGGTCCAGGAGCTTCCCGAATTTCAGATACCGATTGCAGTCGATGCAGGGATTGGGCGTCAGGCCGCTTTCGTAACTGGCGGCGAACTTCTCCATCACCGCCGCCCGAAAGGCATCCTTGAAGTTGAACACCCAGTGGGGAATCCCCAGCCGGAAGGCCGCCGCCCGGGCGTACTCCACGTCCTCCAGGGAGCAGCACGTCCGGCGGCTGAGTCCCGCGTCCCCGCTGTCAAAGAGCTTCATGGTGCAGCCCGCGCAGTCATAGCCCCGCCGCTTCAGCAAGAGAGCGGCAGCGGAAGAGTCAACGCCGCCGCTCATCGCGACCAGGACTCTACCTCCCACAGCCTTCACAGTGGGCGCAGTCCGGGAACTGAGCCGGATCATAGGCAATGCCCTGGCGGTCGTAGTAGTCTTTCAGCGCCGCCTTAATGGCCTCCTCCGCCAGGACGGAGCAGTGGAGCTTGTGGGCCGGGAGGCCGTCCAGGGCCTCCGCCACGGCCTTGTTGGTCAGGGCTATGGCCTCGGACACCGGCTTTCCCTTGATGAGCTCCGTGGCCATGGAGCTGGAGGCGATGGCGCTTCCGCAGCCGAAGGTCTCGAATTTCACGTCCTCAATAACGCCGTCCCGGATTTTCAGATAGATCTTCATGATGTCCCCGCATTTGGCGTTGCCCACTTCTCCCACGCCGTCGGCGTTTTCGATGGTCCCCACATTTCGGGGATTGCGGAAATGGTCCATCACTTTTTCACTGTATAAAGCCATGATTTGATTCCTCCTCTTAGATGATATGCGGCGCTTTGCCGCTCTCCAGGTCCCGCCAGACGGGGGACATGCTCCGCAGATACGAAACCGCGTCCCGGACGGCTTCGATCAAATATTCAATTTCTTCCTCCGTCGTTTCCTCGCTGATGGTCAGGCGCAAGGAGCCGTGGGCGATCTCGTGGGGCCGCCCGATGGCCAGCAGCACATGGCTGGGATCCAGGGACCCGGAGGTACAGGCGGACCCGGAGGAGGCACAGACCCCCTTGTCGTCCAGCAGGAGCAGCAGGGATTCTCCCTCGATGCCCTCGAAACAGAAGTTGACATTGCCGGGGAGCCGCTTCGCCGGGTCGCCGTTCAGGACGCTGTGGGGGATCTCCGAGAGGCCCGCCATGAGCCTGTCCCGCAGGGCGGAGACCCGGACGGTGTTCTCCGTCAGATGGGCGCAGGCCTCCTCCAGCGCCGCCGCCATGCCCGCGATGGCGGGGACGTTCTCCGTCCCGGCCCGCCTGCCCCGCTCCTGGGCCCCGCCCTCAATGAGGTTCGTCAGGGCCGCGCCCCGGCGGGCGTACAGCGCGCCGGCGCCCTTGGGCCCGTGGAACTTGTGGGCAGAGAGGGAGAGAAGGTCGATGTTCTGGGCCCGGACGTCAATGGGCAGGTGCCCCGCCGCCTGGACCGCGTCGGTGTGGAACAAGACCCCCGCCTCCCGGCAGGCCGCGCCGATCTCCGATATGGGCTGGACGGTTCCGATCTCGTTGTTGGCGTACATGACGGTCACCAGGCAGGTGTCGGGCCGGATGGCCTCCCGGACCTGCTCCGGCGTCACCAGGCCGTTTTCGTGGACGTCCAGCAGGGTGACGGCAAAGCCTTCGCCCTCCAGCCTTTTCAGGGTGTGGAGCACCGCGTGGTGCTCAAAGGCGGTGGAGACGATGTGGCGCTTGCCCTTCCGGGCCCCCAGGACGGCGGCGGAACGGATGGCCTGGTTGTCCGCCTCGCTGCCGCCGGAGGTGAAGGTGAGCTCCCTTGGTTCGCAGACAAGACAGGCGGCGATACGTCCCCGGGCGTCCTCCAGAGCCTCCTTGGCCTCCTGGCCGAAGGCGTAGAGGCTAGAGGGGTTGCCGTAAAGCTCGTCCATATAGGGCAGCATAGCGTCCACAGCGGTCCGGCTCATCTTCGTCGTGGCCGCGTTATCCGCGTAAATCATCATAGAAATCCTCCGTTAAATAACCTGGTATGTTTGTTGGTAATTATATATTATTCCAAATAACCTATAATGTCAATAGGTAATTTGAGCTTTTGAACACTATAGGAGAGGATACCGTTCTTCGCAATCACCAGAGGACCGGCAGATGTTCATTCCTTTTTTGCGGCAGATACGCCGCCATGATTTTTGTAAAATCCTTAAACGGCGATGTGATTGACGGCATTTTGAACCGCGAGAAAAAGGAGGTAGACAAGCCCCGCATTGGGTGTAGACCTCCATGGGCGCATGAACCCCCAGCCGCCGCTGGAGGCGAGAGAAATTGTAGTAAGCAATATACTCCCGGATCATACCGCACAGTTGTTCCCGGCTGGTGAACCGCCTGCCATAGTAACGCTCCCGCTTCAGGATACCCCAGAAGCCCTCCATGGGTCCATTGT
>Ga0137309_100480_pt1 | contig 30356 bp, 19 predicted proteins | sample NAcewiD2O_June_FD_97179 | JGI IMG/M metagenome (GOLD analysis project Ga0137309, IMG submission 97179) | Mouse cecal microbial communities from Vienna, Austria - N-Acetylneuraminic amended D2O_June | ecosystem: Host-associated > Mammals > Digestive system > Large intestine > Cecum | place... | reverse complement strand
GACTGACCGCAGAGGAACCAACAGCCCGGCGCAAAAGCGGATATGTGGTCTGGAAATGCCGCTGCGACTGTGGGGGGGTGATTTATCTGGACACCCGCAGCCTGAAGCGCGGCACCGTGAGAGACTGCGGCTGTCTGGCGAAAGTTCGGCCGGGCCAGAAAGATCTGTCCGGCCGGCGATTCGGAAAGCTGACTGCCATAAAGCCTACGGGAGAGCGCAGCGCCCGTGGCAGCACCTTGTGGCAATGCCGCTGTGACTGCGGGAAAGAGATTCTGGCAGAGGCCGGACAGCTGATCTCCGGAAACAGGAAGAGCTGCGGCTGCCTTAGCCGTCCCCTGCTTACAGATCTCACAGGCAAACGCTTCGGAAAACTGACCGTAACAGGATATGCCGGGAAAAAGGCCGGCATGCACAGGTGGAAATGCCTCTGTGACTGCGGGAGAGAGACCGTGGTAGGACAGAGCCTCTTAAAGGCCGGCAAGACAAAAAGCTGCGGCTGCCTCCAGGCCGCCATATACAGGGATAATCTAAAATTAATGGATGGCACATCCGTCACGGCTCTCCTGGCTGCAAAGGGAGGCCGCGTGATCAAGTCCAACAAAAGCGGTTACAACGGCGTCTACCTGGACAAGAAGCGCGGCCTCTGGGTAGCCCAGATCACGTTTCAGGGCAAGACCAGATATCTGGGAGCTTACAGTAATCTGGAGCAGGCTGTACAGGCCAGAAAGCAGGGAGAGGAAATTTATGATGCTTTTCTGGAGCGGATTGCGGCGGAGGGCATAGATAGCGGACATTAAAAAATCATTAAACTTCCCGCAAGGGGAAGTGCCAAACTTCAAGTCCGCTGGGGGATGGCAGGGGGCAAGGAGGGGGAGAAGATGGCGCAAGAAAGGGCGTTGCGTGTACAATTACTGGGAGGCTTCGCAATCTATTATGGGGATGAGGCAGTAAAACTGAATAAAATGGGAAGTTCAAAATCTGTTCGTCTTCTGCAGATGCTTCTTTTGTCCTATCCGGGCGGAATTCCCAAAAACGAGCTTATCGACAATCTGTATAGCTGGAATGAAAGTCGCACGGACACCGCAAACCGCAACAGAAACCTCAATAACTTAATCTATCGGCTGAAAGGACAGATCACGGCATGCGGGCTTCCGGAGGAAGAATATGTGGAACTGAATGAGGGAAAATGCTTTCTGAAGATCAGCATGCCCCTGGAGACAGACACCCAGACATTTGAAAAGGCGGTGGAAAAGGCTAAAAATTATAGCAGGGGGGGTTATGACAGCGAGACAGAGCGGATAGACATGCTCCGAAGCGCAAATGACCTGTACTCCGGAGAACTGCTTCCCGCCAACCAGTCCGAGACCTGGTTTTACCACAAAAGCAATTATTATAAAAGTCTCTACGTTTATACAATAGAGGAACTGGAAAAAGCATACATAAAGAGTAATGACTATAAGAACCGTCTTGCCCTCTACGCGAAAGCGGCTTCCATCTATCCCTTTGATAACTGGCAGACACAGCTGATAAAATGCAATCTGGAGATTTACCGTTACGAGGAGGCTATTGATATCTACAACAGTACTATGGAACTGTATGCCCGGGAACTGGGAACCCCGCCTACGGCAGAGATGCAGGAATGCTTTGAAAAGCTGGAACTGAAAGACGAAAACCATAAAAGAAGCGGTGACTTGGGCAGTTGGAAGAATATGGACCGGGTATTCATGGGCAGAAAGAACGATATCAAAAAAGCAATTTTCGGCCAGGAGATCGTAAAGGGCGCCTATTACTGCACCTATCCCAGCTTTGTGGATTACTGCCGTCTGGTGGCCCGTGCAAAGGGAAGAAATCATTTCGAAGCGGTTCTGATGTTCCTGACCTTAAGCAAGCGGGAAATCAAGAGCGGACAGAAACAGATGAATCTCCAGGATGAGATGGTGCTTTTAAAGGAGATGCTCAGCAGATCCCTGCGCGTCGGAGATGCTTACACCAGATACGGCAACAGACATTTTATCCTGATGCTTGTGAACATTGAGAAAGAGTATTGCAGCCCCGTCTTCTCCAGAATCGAGTCAGCCTATGTCAAGAGCGGAGGCAAAGGGGAACTGTGGTACTACGCGGACATGACGCAGGAGCTCCATGAGGCGCAGCTGTAAGGCCGGATCCGTCGGAATGAACTTGGCAGAGCGGAGCTTCGTGAGGAGGAGCCATAGAGAGATTTCAGGGTAATTCATGGAATTGACCGGCAAACGATATGTTCGAAATAATGGAACAGAATAACAGAACAGAATAACAGAACACTCATGAACCCTGCGGGAAAAGGCTCCTGCAGGGTGTTTTTTGGAAAACAAGCCTTGAAATTAGCTGACAGAAGGCGTATCCTGTTTTTATCAACTATAAATAATCACTTAGAACTCTATTGCATCTGAAGCTGTGCGGTATTTCTGCCATTTTACGGAAAATCAGCCAATTCGCCCAAATGTAAATGAAAAATTTTATCGTTTGCTGCAAAATAAATTGAGGAAATCTGACAGCCGTGTTAAAATAGAGTCAGAGAAAGGAAACCATGGAAGAGACAAGAACAATAGGAACGCCTTACGATGATGTATTCCGTACCCTGCTGAACGACTGCAGCAGCCTGATCATCCCGGTTATCAATGAAGTGTTCGGGGAATGCTATTCCGGAAAGGAACAGATCGTGTTCTCGGCAAACGAACATTACCTGAACCGCCAGGATGGGGACGAGGAGGAAAGGGTAACGGACACCAGCTTCAGGATACTGGGAAAGGAGAGCCGGAAATACCATCTGGAATGTCAGAGCGGTGCGGACGACAGCATGCTGGTGAGGTTTTTCGAATACGACACGTTATCCCGAATTCGGGATAAGGTGTCTTATGCCGAAAAAAGAGTTATCCCGAAAAATTCAACTCTAAGAAAAGTATACTATATTTCAGCATGAAACGCAAAGAAATTTCGGCATAACATTATCTTTTCCTTATAATGGATGTATCCCTAATTGGGAACTACATTAAAGGAGGATGACGAGATGTCACAAAAAACCACTCTGACAATCAGACTTGTAACACAGGAGGCTTATCAGTGTATCGAGAGCTTTGGTCTGGCTCCCACAACATTGCAGGATTACTGGTATTATGGAATCGTTCCTGTACGGCAGTATTTCCTTCAGCATGGCTATAAGGAATATTCCCAGGAAAAAATGCAGGAGTGTCTTGCCTATTATGCAGAGGACTACGAACATGGACCTGTCCATGTCCGCAGATATAGGAAAGTCAGGAAAGTAGCACGTATTATTGCCAGCCTGCAGGCAGATGGAAAAGCGGCATGGAAATACTGTGAGCCAAAAAACATGCCAATCCTGCCCGAAAAGCTACAGGGATACCTCAATGGGTATCTTGAATCCCGCATTCAGTCCGGCAGCAAAGAGGCTACCATACGCAGGCTCCGGACAGCGGTGAGGCATTTCCTTCTTTATGCGGCATCGCTTGGATACAGCGACCTTATATCCTTCACAGAAAAAGACGCATTGAATTATATCCCTTTTCTGGCTGAAAGCTACCGGCGTACCGGGGACTGCCTGTCCCTGCTCAGGCCGTTCGGCCATTACCTGTTTTCACAGGGATTCACCCATGTACGGCTGGACAGTGTTTTTCTTGTGAAGGCGCCTGTAAGGCGTAAATGCATCGAAGGCTTTTCAGAAAGCGACTGCATGCGGATCGTCCAAAGCATCGACAGGGCGGGGCCGTGCGGCAGACGCGACTACGCCATCCTTATGCTGGCCATGCATACCGGGCTGCGGGGTGTGGATGTCCTTGGCCTCAGGTTCCAGGATATTGACTGGAAAAAGATGGAGATCCGCCTTATCCAGAGCAAGACAGGAAAGCCGCTGACGCTGCCTGTACCAGTAAGCGTCCTGAATGCCATTGCCGACTACATCCTGGCATCCCGTCCGGAAACCGCCGGGGAAGATTCCATCTTTTTGAGGAGCCGTCGGCCTTACCTGCCGATGAAGTCATGGTCTGCATTCTCCCTTGTCAAAAGGGCCGCCGCCCGCGCAGGCATCACCTGGACAGCAGCAGACCATAAGGGGTTCCATAGTTTCCGGCGCTCCATTGCCAGCCGGATGCTGGGAAACGGCATACCGCTGGATACAATAAGGGAGATTCTCGGCCATGCCGGGGCGGATTCCCTGAAGCCCTATATAGCAGTCAGCCATACGGGGCTGGATTCCTGTGCCATTGACGTTTCCTCAATCCCGGTGGAAAGGGGGGAGCTGCAATGACGGGACATCAGTTTTCCAGCAGGCTGAAGGAAGACATGGAGGGGCTGCTGGAACAGAAGCATGCGCTTGGCAGCCCTTACATAGTAAGCGGCCGCATACTGCTTGAGTTCGACCGTTTCTGCCAGAAACATTTTCCGGATGCGGAGACAATAACGCCGGAGCTTGCCATGGCCTGGGCAGTCATAAAGCCCACAGAGAAGCCCGAAAGCTTCCGCAACCGGATGGCGCCGGTAAGGGAGCTTGCAAGGTACATGGCCAGGAGCGGCAGGGAGGCCTGCACCATCCCGAAAGGGATCGTCCCAAGGCAGGGCCAGCGCCATATGCCGCATATATTTACCATGGATGAGCTTGGGAAGTTCTTCCAGGCAGCTGATTCCCAGCCGGTGATGCCAGGCTCCGCGCTGCGCCATCTGCAGATACCGGTCATCTTCCGGCTTATGTACGCCTGTGGGCTGCGTCCTAACGAGGCCCGCCTGATACGGACAGCCGACATGTCCCGGGGCTGCGGCACGCTGTCCATCCCTGAATCCAAGGGGCATAAAGACCGCATGGTCAGGCTGCCTGCCGGGCTGGCAGGCATCTGCCGCAGGTATAGCGGGCATCTGGAAGCGCAGTTTCCGGGCAGCGAATTCTTCTTCCCGTGCCAGAGGCATGGCGGCAGGCATTACAGCGCGGGATGGCTTATAGACGCTTTCCGCTGCTGCTGGGAAGGGGCCGGCCTGGATGCCGCCTGCGGGAACCGGCCACGCCCATATGATCTCCGCCACACATTCGCGACCCACAGGCTGTACCAGTGGATGGCAGAGGGGAAAGACCTGTCCGTGTGCCTGCCTTATCTGAGCGCCTATATGGGGCATGCCAGTTTTTCGGCCACGGCCTATTATATACACCTGGTCCCTGAAATCTTTTCCGGGATGTCGGGAATGGACAGGAACAGGTTCGAAGGGCTGATCCCGGAGGTGCCGCATGAAGATAAAAGATGAATCCCTTGTCAGGGCCATGCGGGACTTTTTCCAGATATATCTGCCCAGGCAGAGGTGCTGCAGCGAAAACACGGTATCCTCCTACAGATATGCCGTCAATCTGTTCCTCGACTATATGAGGGAGGAGCGGTCTGTCACGCTTTTAGGCATGGGAATGGATGACATCAACAGGGATACTGTCAATGGTTTTCTGGAATGGCTCTCGGACAGCCGCGGGAATTCCCCGGGCACCTGTAACCAGCGCCTGATGGCGTTAAAATCATTTGCAAGGTATCTCGGGCTGAATGATTTTTCCATGACAGCGGTTTATGCAGAGACATGCCTTGTGCCTGTCCGGAAGCAGCCTGCCAAAACGGTAAGCTTCTTAAGTGAGCCCGCTTTAAAGGAACTCCTGAAGCAGCCCGATACAGGAAAGCCGACAGGGCAGCGGAACCAGTTCTTTATGATTCTGATGTATGATACAGCAGCGCGCTGCCAGGAAGTGCTGGACATCAGGCTGGGGGATTTCCGTCTGGATGCCGTTTCACCATATGTGTATTTAAAAGGGAAAGGGAACAAAATCCGTACCGTCCCCCTGATGGATGCAACGGTCAGGCATCTGCAGCTTTATCTCAGCCTGTTCCATCCGGATGGACACGCCCATCCGGAAAACTATTTATTCTATACAGTCACACATAAGCAGCGGCACCAGATGTCAACGGACACTGTTGAGACATTTATGAAAAAATATGGTGAATCCGCAAGGAGTGGCTGTAAGGATATTCCAGAAAGGGTACACCCGCACCAGATGCGCCATACGCGTGCAATTCATTTATACCGAAACGGTATGCCACTGGCGCTTCTGAGCGATTTCCTGGGACATGCATCTATCGAAACTACACGGATTTATGCATATGCCGATACAGAAATGAAAAGGAATGCCATTGAAAAGTCATCCCCTTCCATTCCGGATGGAGATGATGTGCCGACATGGGATATTTCAGATGAGAATACTCTGCGCAGGCTTGCAGGTTTAAAGTAAGATGCAGTTATCCCGAATTTCTAAAACAGATATAGCTAAAACTCAGATTGCTATAGAAAAGTTCGGGATAACTCTTTTTTCGGCATAAGACACGCAGATCGCGCTGGACGATGGAAAGATTGCGGGAAGCATTCTTACCGTGACATTTCCCCATTCGGCGGTATTGTTCTTGCGGCACAGGGCCACAACTCCGGACAGGATGCAGATAAGGATGGTTACGCCGGGCGGGATGGTGGAATACGACATCCCTGTGATGAAAGCTCAGAGGTATGCTCTGGAGGATATATTTGGGAAAGGTCTGTTGTTTTTGATTCCATTCCATATCTTTTCCCACGAGAACCGCTTTGCAGAATACGAGAAAGATGAGGCCGGGCTGGAACTTCTGAAAGCGGAGTACGGACAGATCAGAGCCCGGCTGGAGGCGCTGGCGGAGAAAGGAACAATCAGCGAATATATAAAATGCACGCTTGTGGACATGTCGAACAAGGTGCTGGAGAATATAGCCAGGAAATATGATTCTGTCAGGAAAGGAGTGAAAGCTGTTATGGGTGGAAAGGTACTGGAATACGAGGCAAAGACGATTCGGGAAAAGGGGATAGAGGAAGGGATGGAGAAAGGCGTAGAGAAAGGGATAGAGAAAGGAATCAGAGGAACGGTCAGCATCTTGAAGAACCTGGGTGTCCCGCTCCAGACTATACAGGCCCAAATACAGGAACAGTATGACATAAGTCCGGAAGCTTTAAAGAAATATTTATAATCTTTTGGATGAGATGTTACTTTTAGTGTGCGCATGATGGAAAAATTAAGAAGACGATGAACCCTGCAGGAACTGGCTCCTGCAGGGTATTTTTTTACTGAAAATGGAAAAACGTTTCCTAAAATAGATTTTGTGAGACAGTTTGCGAGATAGGGAGGCCGGTATAGTAATAGGAAAGAAGAAACGGAAGTGAAGCCACCGAACCGGGAAAGGAGCAGCGCAGGATGACGAATGGGAAAAGGATCATAAAGGGCATTGCGGCAGCAGGAGCAGTGCTTGGCGGAATAGATATCTTCCAGGACTGCGGCGCGGTATATGCCGCCGAACTGGAAACGACAGATCAAGACGATGCCAGTGAGATTTTGGCGGAACTGGAAATAGAAGCAGAGGACAACACCTGCAGGGGCATGGTGTACAGCGAAAGCATGCTGGCCAGGGAAGCGGTGGACGGAAGAGGAATATCGGGGTATCGGGAAAGTATGGGCAGTGAAAGCGCGAACAGGACATGGTCGCACTCGGAAAGCATAACAGATGGGGGATGGATGGGATCTGAAGCCATGACGGCAAGCCCGGCCCAGGAGACAGGCATCCGCCCGGAGAGCGCTATGGAGATGCCCGGGTGGCAGCAGATGAAAAGCGATCTCACCCACAGCAAGGAGGCGCACTATGGGGAGGAATGGCGTCCTACCCATGGCTATCGCGGCCTGGGAAGTTGGGAACTGACCCGAAAGGCAGTGGAGACCGCCTGCAAAAACGAGGGACTGGAGCTTTCCGCGGAGGAACTGAACCAGGGCGCCAATATCTGGTTCTACTCAGGCGTGACTCTGCAGTATAGTAATGAGCCCTACGGTTCCGGCTGGAACGCCTTTGCCGCCTGGTTCCGGCGGGTCACCGGGGAGAAGACGCCGGACTTTGACGAGGAAGCCATGGAGCGCATATGCACATTTTTAAACAGGACGGCCACCAGCGAGGAGAAGCCTCCGCTGAGCGTGAAAGAGGAATAGTGAATTAGTTTGCCTAGTTCGGCTCGGTTTTATCCGGAGAATAACGGTTTTTTAGAAAAAAGTCAAAAAAAACTGCCAGAGAAACAAAACGAGACAGTTTGCGTGACACCCCACTTGCTATAGTGATTATTAAAGAAATACAAGAATCACAGAAACGTGATAGCAGCCATAAAAATAAGAGGATTGTACAAATTCGCAAATCAGGTAACTTGGTAGATAGTCAGGAGAAGAGAAAGGAAAGCGGACTATGAAGAAGAAAGACATCCTAAAAAGTATTGCGGCAACCGGTGTGATGCTCGGCGGGGCGAATATGATGCAGGATTGCAACGTCGTTTATGCGGCGGAGCAGGGGTCAGAGGAGCAGACGCTTGCTGATGAAATGAGCGAACTTGGGCAGCAGGAAGCTATGTCCGAGACCCCCAGCGAGTATCTTGAGATCAGTTCCGAAGAGATCAGGGATACAGCGGAGGTTAACAGCGCGGCCAGCGAGAGTGATAGCGCTGTGGCCAGTGAAACGGCAAGTCTAAGTGATAGCACGGCGGCTAGTGATGCGGCCAGCGAAAGCGATAGTGCTGTGGCCAGTGAGACGGGGAGCTTGAGTGATAGTACAGCGGCCAGTGAAGCGGCAAGCGATTCTGACAGCGCTGTTTCCAGCGAGTCGGAGACAGAAGAGAAAGGATCTGGGGCAGAGTCCGAGTCTCAGAAAGATGAGGATGTCTTGAATAGCAGCGCATCTGAGAGCGGTTCAGAGTCTGAGGAGGATTCTGGGCTTGACTCCGAATCCGAGGAAGATACAAGCACTTTTGACTCCGAAAGCGAAAGTGAGTCTTTGGAGGCATCCGAATCCATAGAGACATCCGAGTCTGAGAGCATCAGTGCTTCCACCGGCGTATCCGAATCGGATTCTATAAGTGTATCCGAAAGCGAATCCACAGAGATATCTGACTCCGAGAGTGTCAGCGTTTCTACCAGTGTGTCCACGAGTGTATCTACCAGCGTATCCGAGTCGGCTTCTACAAGTACATCGGAAAGCGATTCAGCTTCATTGTCTGAAAGTGATGCGGCCAGTGAGGCTGCCATGGAATTGGATATGGCAGTTTTCAGTATGGCTAGGACTTACGCAGCACCGTATTCAACGGTTGATACATCGGCAGAACTTGATGCCTATGCAAATGCACTTAAGGCATTGAAAGCGGCTGAAGAGAATGGTGGGGATGTAGCAGCGGCGCAGAAAGCGGTTGCAGAGAGTATCATCAGGTTCCAGGTGAAGAGCGAGGGGTCGACTTTAACGGACCTTAAGTGGAATGATGAGAATAGATACTACACGGCGTATTACACGGATTCACGTGGTGTCGATCTTGCTCAGATTTATAAGTATTCCGCATCGGGAAGCAATGTAAGTGTAAATAAGGTAAGTGTAAGTTATACGGCAGGAAAGGGCTCGCAGAATACAGTTACTACCGACAAAAATGGAACCACTACTGAAATAGATACGGAAGCGGCTCCTGATGTTAAGTATGAAATCATAAACAGAAATGGGGAAGCGGTAGTCCAGATTACTGTGAGAGGTATAGTATATGAGAATCCAGATAGATTCTTGGAAGCTGATGGAACGGCTACCTATGTTCTTCAAAAGCCCACTGCTGCAAATGGAAATATAAAGAAAACGCTCATCGTAAGTAAGGATGGGGCTACAATTTCTTATAAAGAATATAAGGAAACAAATAATGTATTGGGCAATGATGATAAGCCTACGAGCGTGTGGACATCTGGTGCACATAACAATACCTACAATGTTGCAGGAGGTAAGAATTATGTTGTCGTTCAGGATAAGGATGGCTCTTGGTGTAAACTTATCCAGACGGGTACAAAAAATCAATTACTGATTGAAGGTGGCAAATTCAAATATCAAGTAGGAGGAACAGGTAACACTCATATTTATGATGGCAATGGCTTATTTGGTGCTAATCAAGACTCTTTAGTTTTAAAAACAGATGCAAATGGTATATATGGCCTGTATGAGAGCGGGAGCAATGTAGCTAAGTATACATTTACTATTGCAGGAAAAGAACATAGTTATACTCAGCAGACAACAACAACAACTTATGAATATGACAAAAACATGACAGATGGAGCAAAGGCAGATGCAGCGGAGAGTACATCGAATAGCCAGAGCACCTCCACGAGTTTTGCGGAGAGCCAGAGCACCTCCACGAGCTATGCAGAGAGCCAGAGCACCTCCACAAGTTTTGCGGAGAGCCAGAGCACCTCCACGAGCTACGCAGAAAGCCAGAGTACTTCTACCAGCTTTGTAGAGAGCCAGAGCACCTCCACGAGTTATGCGGAAAGCCAGAGTACATCAACAAGCTACGCAGAGAGCCAGAGCACCTCCACGAGCTATGCAGAGAGCCAGAGCACTTCTACCAGCTATGCGGAGAGCCAGAGTACATCAACAAGCTACGCGGAGAGCCAGAGCACCTCAACGAGCTATGCGGAGAGCCAGAGTACATCCACGAGCTACACAGAGAGCCAGAGTACATCAACAAGCTACGCGGAGAGCCAGAGTACTTCGACAAGCTACGCAGAGAGCCAGAGTACATCCACGAGCTACACAGAGAGCCAGAGTACTTCGACAAGCTACGCGGAGAGCCAGAGCACCTCCACGAGCTATGCGGAAAGCCAGAGTACTTCGACAAGCTATGCGGAGAGCCAGAGTACATCCACGAGCTATGCGGAAAGCCAGAGTACATCAACAAGCTACGCGGAAAGCCAGAGTACTTCAACAAGCTACGGGGAGAGCCAGAGTACATCAACAAGCTACGCGGAGAGCCAGAGTACTTCTACCAGCTATACAGAAAGCCAGAGTACATCAACAAGCTACGCAGAGAGCCAGAGTACATCCACGAGCTATGCGGAAAGCCAGAGTACATCAACAAGCTACGCGGAGAGCCAGAGTACATCCACGAGCTATGCGGAAAGCCAGAGTACATCAACAAGCTACGCGGAGAGCCAGAGCACATCCACGAGCTATGCGGAGAGCCAGAGTACATCAACAAGCTACGCGGAGAGCCAGAGCACCTCAACGAGCTATGCGGAAAGCCAGAGCACTTCTACCAGCTATGCGGAAAGCCAGAGTACATCAACAAGCTACGCGGAGAGCCAGAGTACTTCAACCAGCTATACAGAGAGCCAGAGTACTTCGACAAGCTACGCAGAGAGCCAGAGTACATCAACAAGCTACGCAGAGAGCCAGAGTACTTCTACCAGCTTTGTAGAAAGCCAGAGTACATCCACGAGCTATGCGGAAAGCCAGAGCACTTCTACCAGCTATGCGGAGAGCCAGAGCACTTCAACAAGCTATGCAGAAAGCCAGAGTACTTCTACCAGCTATGCGGAGAGCCAGAGTACATCAACAAGCTACGCGGAGAGCCAGAGCACCTCAACGAGCTATGCGGAGAGCCAGAGTACTTCGACAAGCTACGCAGAGAGCCAGAGTACATCAACAAGCTACGCGGAGAGCCAGAGTACTTCTACCAGCTATGCGGAAAGCCAGAGTACATCAACAAGCTACGCGGAGAGTCAGAGCACCTCAACAAGTTACGCGGAGAGCCAGAGTACTTCTACCAGCTTTGTAGAAAGCCAGAGCACCTCAACGAGCTATGCGGAAAGCCAGAGCACTTCTACCAGCTATGCGGAGAGCCAGAGCACTTCAACAAGCTATGCAGAAAGCCAGAGTACATCAACGAGCTATGCGGAAAGCCAGAGCACATCAACAAGCTACGCGGAGAGCCAGAGCACCTCAACGAGCTATGCGGAGAGCCAGAGCACCTCAACGAGCTATGCGGAGAGCCAGAGCACCTCAACAAGTTACGCGGAGAGCCAGAGTACTTCTACCAGCTTTGTAGAAAGCCAGAGCACCTCAACGAGCTATGCGGAAAGCCAGAGCACTTCAACAAGCTACGCGGAGAGCCAGAGTACTTCTACCAGCTTTGTAGAAAGCCAGAGCACATCCACGAGCTATGCGGAAAGCCAGAGCACTTCTACCAGCTATGCGGAGAGCCAGAGCACTTCAACAAGCTATGCAGAAAGTCAGAGTACTTCTACCAGCTATGCGGAGAGCCAGAGTACATCAACAAGCTACGCGGAGAGCCAGAGCACCTCAACGAGCTATGCGGAGAGCCAGAGTACTTCGACAAGCTACGCAGAGAGCCAGAGCACCTCAACGAGCTATGCGGAGAGCCAGAGCACCTCAACAAGTTACGCGGAGAGCCAGAGTACTTCTACCAGCTTTGTAGAAAGCCAGAGCACCTCAACAAGCTACGCAGAGAGCCAGAGCACATCCACGAGCTATGCGGAAAGCCAGAGCACTTCTACCAGCTATGCGGAAAGCCAGAGTACTTCAACAAGCTACGCAGAGAGCCAGAGCACCTCAACGAGCTATGCGGAGAGCCAGAGCACCTCAACAAGTTACGCGGAGAGCCAGAGTACTTCTACCAGCTTTGTAGAAAGCCAGAGCACCTCAACAAGCTACGCAGAGAGCCAGAGCACATCCACGAGCTATGCGGAAAGCCAGAGCACTTCTACCAGCTATGCGGAAAGCCAGAGTACTTCAACAAGCTACGCGGAGAGCCAGAGTACTTCGACAAGCTATGCGGAAAGCCAGAGCACTTCAACAAGCTACGCGGAGAGCCAGAGTACTTCTACCAGCTTTGTAGAAAGCCAGAGTACCTCAACAAGCTACGCAGAGAGCCAGAGCACATCCACGAGCTATGCGGAGAGCCAGAGCACCTCAATGAGCTATGCGGAGAGCCAGAGCACCTCAACAAGTTACGCGGAGAGCCAGAGCACCTCAACAAGTTACGCGGAGAGCCAGAGTACTTCTACCAGCTTTGTAGAAAGCCAGAGCACCTCAACAAGCTACGCAGAGAGCCAGAGCACATCCACGAGCTATGCGGAAAGCCAGAGCACTTCTACCAGCTATGCGGAAAGCCAGAGTACATCAACAAGCTACGCGGAGAGCCAGAGTACTTCTACCAGCTTTGTAGAGAGCCAGAGCACCTCAACAAGCTACGCGGAGAGCCAGAGCACTTCAACAAGCTATGCAGAAAGCCAGAGCACTTCAACAAGCTACGCGGAGAGCCAGAGTACCTCAACAAGCTATGCGGAAAGCCAGAGCACTTCAACAAGCTACGCAGAGAGCCAGAGCACTTCAACAAGCTATGCAGAAAGCCAGAGTACTTCAACAAGCTATGCGGAAAGCCAGAGCACCTCAACGAGCTACGTGGAGAGCCAGAGCACTTCTACGAGCTATGGAGAAAGCCAGAGTACTTCTACCAGCTTTGTAGAAAGCCAGAGTACTTCAACAAGCTATGCGGAAAGCCAGAGCACTTTTACCAGCGAGTCCGAGAGCGCCAGCACCTCAGCTAGTTTATCAGCCAGCGAGGCGGCCAGCACCTCAGCTAGTTTATCAGCCAGCGAGGCGGCCAGCACAGAGGCATCCACAGCAGCCAGCGAGGCGGCCAGCACAGAGGCATCCACAGCAGCCAGCGAGGCGGCCAGCACAGAGGCATCCACAGCAGCCAGCGACGCGGCCAGCATAGCGGCTTCTACAGCAGCCAGCGAGGCGGCAGCGGCAGCAGATGATACCGTTACCATAGATGATGACACAACGCCTCTTGCGGATACACCAAATGCGGATGATACGACAGGTCTTGAAGAAGAGGATACGCCGCCTCTGGCAGTAGAGGAAGAGGATAACGTGGACGATGTTGAACTTGAAGACGATATCACACCTCTTGCAAGTCCTACCGTAGTAGAGGGAGCGAAGCATTGTATCTTCCACTTCCTGGAACTGATTCTGGCAGGTGGCACGGCGGCCTATGGTGCCGGCACTAACCGGAAAGACAGGAAGAAGATCAAAGAACTGAAGAAATGAAAGAGAGGATAAGCGGATATGGCACATTTTCTGGAACATTTAACTTTAGGCTTTTGCTGGTGGGATATCCTGGGATTGACTCTTCTGATAGCTGCTGTTGTTTTTGTGGTAATCAGGAAAAAGAGCATAAAGCAGGAACTGAAAAAGCTGGAGGAAGGAAAGTAGACCGAAAGCTAAACTCAAAAAGTAAATAGAGGAACGGTGTTAGTGACCATCTGGTAAAGGTGGTCACTAATTGCCGTACTCGGGTATGATTGGGAGAAGAGCTTGAAACAAGTTGAAGAAAACGAAAAGGTAACAAAATATAAGCTGCTTTTTACGGCGATTATACTTGCGGTTTATACGGCAGGGAGGTTTATTCCTCTTTACGGAGTGAATACAGCCGTTTATCAGGGAAGCAGGGTAGATGCCGACAGTCTGTTGATGCAGGTGATTGGAGGCGATAGTTATCAGTACTCGATTTTTGCGTTAGGGATATCCCCCTATATCATTTCGAACCTGGTAAGTCAGTTAGGGATTCTCGGTATGAGTTCAGACTACAAAGCAAAAATGTCCCCAAGAAAGATACAGCGGATTATGCTGGCGGGAATGCTGGGGCTATGTATCGTCCAGTCTTTTCTTAAAATAAACGGGCTGGAGTTCGTTGGAGAGGGAAATATTCTCTATCTGTTAAAGACAGTAGCATTTCTGGAATTGATAGTCGGTGCTATGCTTATATTCTGGATATCCGAACTGAATAAGAAATATGGGATTGGCGGTGCTACCGTAGTGATTCTCTTTAATATTAGTTCGGGGATAACGAATATAGTAAGGGGGCACACGGGAAAGGAAATGCTGATACCGCTTCTGCTATCTGCGGTAATGTTTCTGATAATGCTGATTTTAGAAAATACGGAGAAAAGGATCCCTCTACAGAGAGTTTCCATCCATAATATTTACGCGGATAAAAATTATATGGCGATCAAGAGTAATCCGGTAGGCGTAATGCCGGTGATGTTCTCCACGGCTTTCTTTATGCTTCCTAGGCTGTTAGTGGATCTTTTGTGTTTTATCTCCCCTCAAAATGGGAATCTAGCATGGTGGAGGGACAATCTGGTATTGACGAAGCCGCTGGGACTTATGATCTATTTAGCCATTATCTATTTATTAACCATCGGTTTTGCGATGCTGATGATCAATCCCAAGGACACTATGGAGCAGTTCCTAAAGAGCGGGGACAGTATTGTGGATCTTCACGCCGGGAGGCCTACCAGAAGATATATACGCAAGACGTTGTTTCGCATGAGTTTTTTCAGTGCCACTGTGATGTGTGTATGTCTTGGACTCCCATTATTGTTGCAGATTTTAGGAAAAATAGAAAGTACGCTGTCCATGCTGCCATCTTCGATTATGATGCTGTCAGGGCTGATGTGCAGCTTCGGAAGAGAGATTGTTGCAATTCACAGTTATGATGTATACGATCATTTTATATTTATATAGGGAGTCGAGATGTTACATTTTATTCCGGCGTGGTATCAGGAAAATACATGGTCCGAAAGCGAACAGATCTGGTATGTAAGGCGCATGCATACGGAATTTGACGATTCAGTAAAGCAGGTTCAGCTGTTTCACCGCAGCGGCGCTTATCCCTATCAGATTCTGCTGCTCAGTTTTGCACCGAATTTTCGGCATTTCCTCCACAGGCAGGGCGTATATCATGCACCCTATTGGTCCTGTTTTGACGCTATACAGTGCGTTCGGAGAAAACGGGCGCGAGTGCTGTCTTTCCATGACCTGGCCTGGCCGGATAGAATTGAATTCATTTATTCATCTTTTGCTGTCATTGCGATGCTGCGGGGAGAAAAATACGCTCAGGTTGAATTTGGAGAGAACGGGAATCCGATTCGTATTGATATTTATCAAAACGGCATCATCAGCCGCCGCAATCTGTATGATGACCGGGGCTTTGTCTCCAGCAGCATAGTTTATAAGGAGGGACAGCCATTCTATCAGGATTATTACATGGAAAGCGGATCCTGGAAAATGCGTAGCTTTGAAGCAGACGGACATGTGGAGATTAATCCCAAGTATCCAGCTTTTTTGCTGCAATATGGCGATCGGGAAGAGGAAAGGCAGTTTGCCAAACGAACTTATGCAGAGATGGGCGAGGTTATCCGAGAGGTATTTAACGCGTATGTTCAGTTGACGGCAAAGGAAGATATTTTCTGTGTGGCCATGCATGAGCGGCATATAGAGTTTTTATCACAGGCATTGGAAAAGAGGAAAAGGATCCTGTCCTTTTTTGGGGATCGGTATTCCGTGCGGAAGCATCCGGAGTCCATCGATGTGGTAGAAAGCGCCAATTACATTATTGTGGATTCCAGAGAGAATATGGAGCGATTGCACAGAGAGTCTGCGGGATTGCTCCAGAAGATGACAGATATCACTCCCTTTGATTCACGGGTGGATTTCGGAATCAGCCAGCAGCTCCATGTTCAGAAGATCATGATACCCATGGACGGAATCAGAGAGGAAGTCTTCCGCGAACTGATCCGGAATCTGGGAGAATATCTGAAGCATAACGAGAAAGCAAGGGTTCATCTTTTTACCAGAAAGGCGGAATGGGACAGAAAGCGCCAGCTTCTGGAGCAGACAAGGCGGGCTTTAAAAGAGGCAGGACTGGAGGAGGGCTGGGCGGCGGAAGAAGTTCCCAAGGGGACAGCGGAAAACGATCTGGATCAGGAGGAAGTGGTTCCGATAAAGTTCTTTGCAGAACAGTGCGTAGACGAACTGGCAGTGAGCAAATGTATGCGGGAGCAGAGGGTTATGGTGGATCTGCGGGATACATCGGAAGTGTATCTGCAGATCATGGCCATCAGTATCGGAATTCCCCAGATTGTAAACCGGGAGACGGAATTTGTAGAGCATAAGAAGAATGGGGTCGTGATAAGAAAGACGGAGGATATAAACAATATCTTAAGTTATTATCTGGATAGCCTGGCAAACTGGAACGAGGCGGTAGTATGCTCCTATGAACTGGGGAAAAGATATACTACAGAAAGGCTGCTTGAAAAATGGGGGGAGGTGATCCGGTTCATTGGACGAGATTCGTATACTACAGTTGGGCGATAAGGATTGGAACGAAATCTATTCATTTCCCGGAGAAGTGAAAATTGAACATTGCGAAGCGTTTACAGAGACACCGAAAGCACCTTATGATATCGTTTTCTTGGATCGGGCACCTCTAAGGGAGGAACTGGAGCCGTTGTATCGTGGAACCAAGGCTTATTCTCTGTTTGTGACCGAACAGGTAAAGCTGAAAGGGGACTCAAAAGATTATTTTGAGAGAAAGAAAGGAAAGCGGATCAGGAAAACTGAACTGGAGGAATTTTTGCAGAAAGATGCAAGATTTTTCTATCCAAGACCGTATGGAGAAAAATTCAGATTGTGGGCTGTTGCAATTGCCCAGGGGTTTTCCGGTTCAGTCAAGTGGAATGGTGATTATAGCGTAGAACTGCAGGGAGAATATGGAAAAGAATTTCGGCAGATCGTTTATTGGCGCAATAATATTCCTGTATTTCAGGGACAGATGCTGGATCTTTGGCTGGAATACAAAAAAGATCCGGAAGTGGAACTGGCTTTGTCCATAACGAAATTTGCCAGCGGGAGCATTTCGGACGTGATCGAGAGTTGGGAATTTCGGGAGGAAGATTTGAACCAGATCGTTCAGATCGACAATAGACAGAGGGGCTGGCTCTTCGTGTCTCTCCGGGCCAAAGGAAGAGGAAAACTTCAGGTCATGGCCTTGCATGATCGGTTCTCCAGGGGAAAGTATGGCCATTTCCTGCCAGGGGGGGAAAGGTATGTCACTTCCGGGCGGGAAGAAATTTTCTGCTATTTTAATCCGGGAGACAGGAAACCGCCTCTAAATGTTTTCTTCTCCGGGTATAAGACAAAACAGGGCTTTGAAGGATATTACATGATGGAAGGGATGGGGGCGCCTTATCTTCTGGTGGCGGAACCCAGGCTGGAGGGCGGAAGCTTTTATATGGGCTCCGAAGAGTATGAGCAGAAGATGGTGGACATGATTCGGCGATATATGAATGAATTGGGGTTTTCCTCGCATCAGCTGATTATGGCGGGACTTTCCATGGGCACCTACGGAGCCATGTACTATGGCTGTGATCTTCAGCCCCATGCAATTATCCTGGGGAAACCCCTGGCGAGTGTGGGAAACATCGCGAAAAATCTGCGGCTGCAGCGGCCGGGAAGTTTCGATACCTCCTTGGATGTGCTGCGGTATCTGAGCGGGAATACGGACAAGGGAGCCGTACAGAAGTTGAACGACAGGTTTTGGGAGAAGTTTGACGCCGCGAACTGGGAACACTCTAAATTCGCCGTGGCTTATATGATAGAGGACGATTATGATTCGGACGCTTATAATACACTGATTTCCCATCTGGCTTCCTCGGGGGTTCAGGTGTATGGAAAAGGGCTCCACGGCAGGCATAACGATAACAGCGGGGGGATCGTCAACTGGTTTGCCAGCCAGTACAAAAAAATTCTGCGAGAGGACTTTGGGAGAGTAAAGAGGGACTGACAGGCGTATGGAATTACAGAGATGGAATATCTATTGGAATGAATATGTATCGGATACCTATCTTTACGGTTCGGAGATCACCTATCACAAAAAGGATGACGTAGAATTTTTGAATCATCTGATGTCTCCGGGAACCGTACTGAAGCAATGGTATTCTAAAACAAACTTTCAGATGCAGAAAATCGAGCCGGCTCTGCCGATGATAGATGGGGAGACTGACTATCAGATCGTCGTCAATATCGACTGCATGGAAGGGGAAAGCTGGCTGATGCGTCTTGTCTTTTATGACAGGTATGAGGCGGAGGCAGGGATGGTTACCATAAGGGATCGGGTCACTAATTTTAAGTGCCCGCTGAAGACATACAGTTACAGACTGCAGCTTATCAACGGTGGAATGACGCATTTCCACTTTCATTCAGTGGTGATTCGGGAAATTGAGGATGAGACAGAGGGGAAAGCTAAGGCGGCTGAAAAAGCTATTAAATCAGGTAAGAAGCTATGGAGAAAGCATGAAAGGACGGTCAGACGAGGAACTGGCTCATCTGACCCTGGAATTCAGAGAGCGTCTGGGGGCAGGGGAAAGCCTGGATGACCTGCTGCCGGAGGCTTATGCCGCCATCTGTGAGGCGGATTACCGGATTCTGGGTAAGGCTCCCTATGACGTTCAGGTACTTGGGGGCATCGCCATGCATCAGGGGTATCTGGCGGAGATGAATACGGGCGAGGGAAAGACTCTGATGGCTACCATGCCTCTATATCTCAATGCTCTGACAGGAAAGAGTACCATCCTGGTAACAGCCAACGGATATCTGGCGGAAAGAGACGCGGAGGAGATGGGATCGGTGTATCGGTTTATGGGTCTTACCGTGGCACCGGAAGCCGGAGACAGAGAAAGAAAAAAAGAAAACGAAAAGCTTTCAAATGACGAAAAAAAGAAGTTTTATCTGGCGGACATCGTCTATACCACTCACAGCGCCCTGGCCTTTGACTATCTGTTCAATAATCTGGTGCCCAGCAAGGAAGATCGGTTTATGCGGGAATTTTATTATGTGATTATTGACGAGGCGGATTCAGTGTTGTTGGATGCTGCCAAGATGCCGCTTGTAGTCGCTGGAGCTCCCCGGGTACAGTCCAACCTGTATGCCATGACGGACTTCTTTGTCACTACGCTGGAGGAGGGCAGGGATTATGAGAGTAAGGATCAGGCGGTATGGTTTACGGAGGGGGGAATCAAATACGCGGAATCTTTTTTTCGGATTGATAACTTTTACAGTAAGGAGCATTTCGAAATCAACCGTCATGTGACGCTGGCTCTGAGGGCCCATGTGCTCTTCGAGAAAGGAAAGGACTATATGATTTCCGAGGAGGGCGAGGTGGAACTGCTGGATGAGGGATCGGGCCGCATGATGAAAGGGATAAAGCTGCATGGAGGCCAGCATCAGGCACTGGAGGCCAAGGAGAAAGCAGAGGTCAGCCAGGAAACCAGGTCGATGGCTTCGATTACATATCAGAAGCTTTTCCTGATGTTCCCGAAGATGGCGGGGATGAGCGGCACCATGGCGGACGCATCGGACGAACTATTGGATCTGTACAAGAAGCGGGTTCTGGTGATACCGCCCAATCGTCCCTTACAGAGAAAGGATTTAAAGGATTCTTATTTTATCAAGGCGGAGGATCAGTATGAGGCGGCCATTGATGAAACCATTGAGATCCATAGAACCGGGCGGCCGGTGCTGATCGTGGCAACGACTATCGGGCAGACTGAATTGATCTCGAAGCTTCTGCTGGAGGAGGGGATTGCCCACTGTGTCTTGAATGCCAACAACTCTTTCTGGGAGGCGGAGATGATCCGGGAGGCGGGACAGCCAGGAGCCGTAACGGTAGCTACCTCCATGGCGGGCCGGGGAACGGATATCAGGCTGGGAGAAGGGGTAAGAGAACTGGGCGGCCTTGCAGTGATTGGGGTCGGCAGGATGGCCAACACCAGACAGGAACGTCAGGCCAGAGGCAGGGCAGGAAGGCAGGGCGATCCGGGCTCCAGTCGGTTTTTCGTATCCCTGGAGGACAAGGTAGTCGCAGAGAAAAAGCTGAAAAAGGTGGAGAAATATATCGAGGGATCCAAGCTGATCAGGCCCAGAAAGTTAAAGAAACTGATTAACAGAATGCAGGCCCTGGGAGAAGAGCAGGCCGTATCCGGAAGAAAGAAAGCGGCGGCCTATGACGATGTCTTAAAATATCAGAGAGACTTGATGTACTCCGCCAGAAATCAGCTTTTGGACGGGGGTACCCTGCCTGTAGGAACCATCATGCAGATCGCCAGAGAAAACATTAGATGCTTTCTCAGGGAAAATAAAAAGCTGGAACTTCATCAGCTGAACCGTTATATCCTGGATAATCTTTCCTACCGGCTGGAGAAAGAGGGAGCATCCATTTCCCTGGAGGATCAGTCAGCAGTTGAATCATATCTTCTGAATCTGGTGATGAAAGGGCTGGAGGGGCAAAAGAAAAAACTGGGCGGAAAGCGGGAGATGAATGAATTTGTGCGGATAGCGGCCTTGAGCACTATTGACGATACCTGGGTCGAGCAAGTAGATTATTTACAGCAACTGCAATTTGCCGTCAGCGGCCGGGCTTCCGCCCAGCGTAATCCGGTATTCGAGTACCAGAAAGAGGCGCTGAAGTCTTTCCGGGAGATGGAATGCACGGCAAAGAAAGAGATTATCCGAAATATCCTGCTGAGCGATGTGTTTACAGACGAAAAAGGGAAGCTAAATATTTTATTTCCATAAGGAGAGAGGGTTATGATATACAATTTCAATCTTGGAATCGGCTGGGCCAGCAGCGGCGTGGAGTTTGCCCAGGCTTACAGGGCCAATATCTTCCGCAGAATCGGACAGCCGGCAAAATTTGTCTTTACGGATATGTTCACCAAGGATAATATCCAGCATATGACGGAGAATATGGGTTTTCAGGACGAAGAGATTCTCTGGATTTATACTTTCTTTACGGACTGCAGGATATCTCCCGTGACCTTTACACTCAAGCAGCTGGAAGAGACCATCAGGGACAGGCAGTTTACCTTTTCCAGACAGGGCACTACCGCGAAATATGTTTTTCCGGGGAATAATAATTTTTATACGGTTTATATGGTGGATGCCAGCAGCGACAGGGTGCACCGGGTAGAGATGGTTTCCAATAACTGCCTGATTCGAAAGGATTATTATACCTATTGCAGGATCTATTCGGAGTATTACGCTCCTCTGGACAACAGTGCGCACTTGTATCAGCGCAGGTTCTTCAATGAGGACGGTAGCGTGGCATATGAGGAAATCACGGATAATGATATAGTGATGTACCAATTTCCGGACAAGCTGATCTGCTCCAAGGAGGAACTGGTGGGATATATGGTATCCCGACTGAATCTGACGGAGCAGGATATTGTTCTCATTGACAGAGCCACCGGTATCGCCCAGATTATTATGCAGAACGCGGGGGCGGCCAGGGTGGGCATTATGATTCATGCGGATCATTTCAGCGAGGGCGGCACGGACGAAAACAATATTCTCTGGAACAATTATTACGAATATGCTTTTTCCCAATACAGGCATGTGGACTTCTATGTAACGGCTACGGACACCCAGAATCAGCTGCTGAGAGAACAGTTCCGGCAGTATGTGGGCGTGGAGCCAAATGTTGTAACGATACCCGTGGGAAGCCTGGACGAGTTGAGGCATCCAAAGAAAGCGAGAAAGAAGCATTCCCTGATTACGGCGTCCAGACTTGCTACGGAGAAACATGTGGATTGGCTGATTGATGCAGTGGTGGAGGCCAGGAAGCGGATCCCGGATTTATCGCTGGATATTTACGGAAAGGGAGGCGAGGAGGCGAAGCTGAAAGAGCAGATTGCGCAAAAAAGCTGCGGAGAATATATTCGGCTTTGCGGCCAGCAGAAGCTGGATGACTTATATCAGAATTATGAGGCTTATCTTTCTGGATCTACCAGCGAGGGCTTCGGGCTTTCCCTGATGGAGGCCATCGGATCCGGTCTGCCCATCATTGGCTTTGACGTCCGGTATGGAAATCAAAATTTTATTGACGATGGTAAGAATGGCTATCTGATTCCGGTGAGGGATAAGATGGATAAAAAGGCTCGGGTGCAGGAACTGACAGAGCGGATTGTCAGATTGTTTACAGAAGCAGATATGAGGAGATTTCATCAGCACGCGTACCAAAAAGCGAAGAAGTATCTTACAGGAGAGGTGGAGAAGAGATGGACAGAGACAATCAATCAGAGCAGGTAGTGCTGCTCTTTGACTATTACGGACAGGGAAGTCAAGATCTGCATACTTCTTTTAAGCAGGCGGGATATAATTTCCCGGCCGTAGTCATCGAGGAGGACGGCTTTCTGCCGGAGGATGTGATCTCAGTATTTGGCTTCTTTTTGGGCGATTTCACAAAACAGGCGGGAAATCCGGGGAAGCCGCGTTATTTTAACCAAATCCCGGTACCGGAGTACTGGGAAATCAGCGGAAATAACAGCAACGGAAAGGTCAACGATTTAAGCCGGGAGCGGGGGAGGATCTTTTACGCTGATCCAACCCATAAAAGACTGGTAAAAACAGTGGACTGGTTGGACGAGCGGGGGATTGTCAGATCCAGCGATCATTATAACCGTTACGGAGCGCTTTATGCCAGAACGATATTTAACGCCAAAGGACAGAAAGTCAACAAATCCTGGTTTTCGGCATCCGGTCAGGAAATCATTGTGCAGAATTATGTTACAGGGGATATTGTGCTCAATGATGGAAAAGAAATCAGATTTTTCCGGACCAAGACGGATTTTATCATGTATTTCCTGAGACGGGCAGGTCTGGAAAAGTGCAGGATTTTCTTCAACTCCCTGTCTACGCCTTTCTTTGTGTCCAATATGCTTACGCCGGGGGAGGAAAAAAGAGATGTCCTGTTCTGGCAGGAGCCGGTGGGGAATGAGATTCCCGGGAATATGCAGATGATCCTGCGGGGGGACGCTCCCAGGACAGCCCGGATCATGGTTCAGATGGAGCGATCTTATACAAGGCTGATGGAGTTGGGCGCTTCGGAGGAAGTGCTTCAGAAGCTGGGCTTCATTTATCCTTTCCGAAGAAAGAACAGGCGCAGAAAGGAAGCGCTGATCTGTACCAATTCTGACCGGATCGAGCATTGTCAGGAGATCGTGAAAGCTATTCCGCAGATGCATTTCCATATTGCAGCGCTGACGGAAATGTCTTCAAAACTAATGAGTATTGAGTCGTTTCATAATGTCAGCTTATATCCAGGAGCAAACTCCACAGTGATAAAAGAACTTTTTGCGTCCTGCGATTACTATCTGGATATCAATTATGAGGGGGAGATTGTTTCTGCAGTGCGCAGGGCGTTCTTAAATAATCAATTGATATTTGCTTTTCAGGAGACGATTCATAATCGGGATTATATCAGCGACAGGCAGATTTACCCAGCCGGAGAGGCGGACAGGATGATCCGGGATATCAGAGAGACCATCGAAAAAGTACCGGTTCTGGCAGAACGTCTGCAGAAGCAGAGGGCAGCGGCGCTGGTGGAGTTTTCGGAGGACTACCGGAAGCTTTTGGAGGAAGAATACTGACAAGTATGGGGAAAATAATACTATTTACAAGGCGATATAGTGAGGAGGGACGTAAATTCCAGGAAGCTTTGGAGAAAGCCGGGGTCGAATGCCGGAATGTGGTGTTGGAAGATGACGGATTTTTACCGGAAAGAGTAATATCGCCGTATGAATATTATATTTTGCAACAGAACCGTGAGAAACATGCGGAGAGGAAAGTACATTATAATTTTTTAGAATTGCCGGAATTTTGGGAGATTCGTCCCAAGGGTGATATCTGGGATATGGGAAGAAAACGGGGATCTGTGGTATGTACGGAGCCAGTGGCTAAAGGAATCGTGCAGCGGGTAGAATGGCAGACGAAAGACGGCTGGGTCTATCGAATTGATTGCTACAATAAGTATGGCTTGATGTATGCCAGTGAATTTGTGGGAAAAGACAGGGAAGTGGAGTCAAAGGTCTACTATTCGGATAATCGGCAGGAGGTGATCGTAGAACAGCCCCAAAACGATGTGATTACATTGCTGCAGGAGGGGAAGATAAGGGCTTTCTTCCTTTCTTATCAAGCCTTTTTGGAATTCTTTTTGGAAGAGGCGGGCTGTAGTGGAGACCGTGTTTTATGGATAGAGGAAGAAGAGGATCTTTCCCTTTTGAATCGGATAACCGGAGGTAACAGGTTTTGGAAATGTCTGGTTTTTCGGAAGAAAGAATGGTTGGATCGCTACCCGGCAGGGGGAGGAGAGAACGGATATGTATATTATGAGATACCTGTAGAGTATCCGGCCAACAGTGAGAGCGGAGAAGCATTGATCCTGACAGCCTCAGACAAAATCGCGGGAATAGAAGACCTGATTCGGGAATTGCCCGAAATCCGTTTTCATATTGCCGCAAATACTCAGGTTTCAGATAAGCTATTCAACCTGCAGAGGTACACGAATGTAAAAGTATATCCCCAGATCGGAAAGGACGATTTGGAAAACCTATGGCGGAAATGCAGTTTTTATCTTGATATCAATTTTCATTGGGAAATACATGATGCGATTAATCAGGCAAGCTGGAGGAACCTGTTGATTCTGGGGTTTGAGGATACTTTGCACCGAAAGGATCTGGTGGCGAAGGAATGCGTTCTTTCAGGGCAGGATTATGAGGGAATGATAAAACTGGTGAAAGAATTGTCATGTCACTCGGAGAAAATGCTTTGCCTGTTAGAAAAGCAACAGACGAGAAGATACTCTGCCTGGGAGAGGCTGGAAAGAGTTTTGGATTCAGAGGAGAACTAAAAGATGGCAATTTATGTATTCAATTTATTGGTTGGATATTTCCCATGCGGAGTGGACAATGCTCAGGGCTATCGGGCGAAAATACTGGATCGTATTGGAGATACAGTCAGATATATTTTTACGGAGATACCATCGGTACAGGATATTGAGTATTACCGAGGATTGGGAATTCCTGTGGGAGAGATGCTCAGCGCCCATCAGTATTTTACAGATAATTGTTCGTTGGATGCGACAGTAGAAATAGATGCTAAATTGCGTGAACTAAAAAAAAGCCTGCAATATACGGATGTGAGAAATACTAACGTCGGAATGGAATTACTAAAAAATCGAGAAATAATTGCTTCTGTCTTATTCGACAGGGCTCGAAAAGAGTGTATTCGTGGTATTATGTATTTTAAGCAGGCGAAGCTGATTCGTAGCGAGTTTTATACGGGGGGGCTGTTATATGCGGAATACTTTGTGACCGCTACGTCCAACGGACGTCAATATGCGAAATTAGTAAGGCGTACATATTTTAGTAGAGATGGCATTGCTTGCTTTGATATGATTTATGATAACGGAGAAGAACGATATTTACTTCCTGACGGAAGATACTATAAAAAGTCAGAATTTATGGCAGAATTTATCAAGCGGCTGAAGCTGACGGAAAAAGATACTGTTATCATAGATCGCTTTTCACAATGGGAGTATGTGCAACCGCTTTTTCAGTTTGGCAATAAGGCGCGCTTTATCGCTGTTTTTCACACAGGACACTACTTTGAGGAAAACGAAGGACCGGCACATCTGCTGTATTTGAATGAAGAGTACTATTATCCGTTTAGAAATGCAAAATTTATTGATACTATCGTGGTATCTACGGAGGAACAGAAAAAAGAACTTCAGGAAAAACTGACAGAATATGGGCAGCGGGTTCCCGAGATTGCCGTAATACCAGCGGGAGGAATTCAAGGTCTGCGTTATCCGGAAACGGTACGAAAGCCCTATTCCTTGATTGCAGTATCGCGCCTGGCTCGTTCCAGAAGAATTCAAGAGATCATCCGAAGCGTTGTTTTGGCTCATGAGAGGAATCCGGAGATTTCTCTTGATATTTATGGAAGCGGAGAATATGAACAGGAATTATGTAAGATCGTGGAAGAAAACAGCGCGCAACGGTATATTCGCTTTGCCGGATATCAGAATGTGACGGAGATTTATAAAAATTATGAGGTATTACTTACCGCATCGTTTCATGAGACCTTTGGCCTTGCTATGCTGGAGGCAATCAGTTCGGGATTGGCGATGATAGGATGGGACGCGAAGTATGGGAACCATCTGTTTATTCACCCTGGAAAGAACGGTTATCTAATTGCTCTTGACCTGAAGAGTGTAGAGGGTGAAGACCAGCGGGTTAAAGACATGGCGGAAAAAATCGTGGAAATTTTTCGGGATAGAAAACGGCTGGACGAGTTTTCTCAATACTCTTACAGACTTGCCGGGAAGTTTTTGTTCCGTGAAGTGGAAGAAAAGTGGAAGAGGCTGCTGGCGGATGAGAAGAAGCATTCTTCATAAATAACGGTATTGACCATAGAAGGCGGAGGAGTAATGAAAGCATTTATAACATGTATAAACGGCATGATAGGCGCGGCGAAAGAGGCGCAGGATATGGTTTCAGAAATTGCTCATCAAATGGGATTTCGAAACATGGGAATCTTTTATTATGATTCAAGAGAGGAGAGCGAGGAAAGGCTGAGCGCCCGATTTGATGGTATCATTGCCGGCATATCTCCCGGGGATGTGGTCTTTTTTCAGTATCCGACATGGAATCATATAAGATTTGAGGAGGGTCTTCTTCGGCGGATCAACGCGTATGGAGGAAGAGTTGTTATCGTGGTGCATGATATTGAAGCGCTTATGATTGAGAGCAGCCGATTTATGTTGGGATATATGATTACGCTTCTCAATTTCGCGGAAGTTTTAGTAGTTCCTTCTTATGCCATGATAGATTGTCTGCGGGATAACGGGATCCGAGAGAATATGAAGTTTGTGGTGCAAGAAATTTGGGACTATACTACGGAGCTTCGTTTTTCGCAGGAACCGAAGTTTCAAAAAGAAATTCATTTTGCGGGGAGTCCGTCTAAATTTTTGTTCCCGCAGCAATGGGATTTTGATGTGCCGCTGAAGTTATATACATCAGAACAATGCACGGGAGAAAATGTCCAGGTAATGGGCTGGATGGAACGTGCCGCCCTGCTGCTGGAATTGTCAAAAGGCGGATTCGGGCTGGTATGGTATGGGAGCGAATACTGGCATGAGTATATGAAATATAATAATACGATTAAGCTCAGCGCCTATTTAGCGGCGGGGATTCCGGTCATTGTCCCCAGGGGGATTTCCAATCAATATTTAATTGAGGGGAATCATCTGGGATTTGTGGTTGACAGCCTTGAGGAGGCGGTGGAGCGAGTCAAAAATATGGGGGAAGCGGAATATCAGGAATATGTGCGGCATGTGGGAAACTTTGCCCCCTTAATTCGCAACGGATACTTTACGAAAAAGTTTCTGATAGACGCGATACAGACATTGTTGCGGGAGGATATTCCTGGAGGAGTTTGTTTAAAGGGAAACGGGGGGGTTAAAACAGCCTGCCAGGAGAAATTGTCTGCTACAAAAACGGTGAATGTTATGAATATGCAGGAAACCCTGGCATATGTACAGGATAAATGCATCTCAGTTGCGCGTTTTGGAGATGGAGAAGTCGGTCTGATGACCGGGCAGTCCATTCCTTTTCAGGATTACGATGAAGAGTTAGCGCAACGACTGAAAAAAATTATTACCATGCCGGACAATGAGAAATTGTTGGTGTGTGTGCCGGATGTCTTTGAGAAGAGAGAGCGCTATACCGCCGAATGTAGTTCTTTCTGGGGTGGCCACTTGGAGAGATATCGAGATTTTTATAGAGAGGTTCTCTTAAGTGAAAAACGATATGGCAGCGCTTTTATTTCACGGCCCTATATGGATCTGAAAGACAAATCCGTATCCGGAATACACTTTCAGAATTTGAAAGATTTTTTTGCAGACAAAGATATACTGATTGTGGAAGGGGTTTACTCACGCTCCGGTGTAGGAAACGACCTGTTTCAGCGGGCGGCATCGATTAAGCGGATTATCTGCCCCTCTCGCAATGCGTACAGTAAATATGAAGCAATTCTGGATGCCGTCCGGCGGCATGGGAAAAATAAATTAATTCTGCTTATGTTGGGTCCTACGGCGAAAGTGTTAGCCTGTGATCTGGCCTTTGAGGGTTATTGGGCAGTGGATATCGGACATATTGATTCTGAATATGAGTGGTATCAGATGGGAGTTACCCAAAAAACCAAGCTTAGCAATAAGCATACGGCAGAATTTAATTTTGACGAGTTTATTGAATTACAGGAGGATGATGACTATGGGAGAGAAATAGTTGAGATGGTGGCTGATTCGTATTGAAACTGTTTACGATAAAAAGGTTCTGTCTGGCTTGGCTTTGTGAGAGAAATGTATGAGGTGATTTAAGAAAAGAAGGATCTGTGATGGATATGGTTAGACTTTCCGCAATTACTTGATAAATATGAAAAGAGAGGTAATGGGATTAGAATGAAAACATATATTACGCGGATTAACGGATGGTCACTGGAGGATAAATCTCACTATATGCAGCATATAGTTGCAGAGATAGCCCGCCAGCTTGGCTGTCAGGAGATGGGAATCTACCGCTATGGAGCGGATGGGGAAAGTGAGGAAAGCCTTAGCAGCAGGTTGGATGGGATCATTGCGGGAATCAACTGGGGCGATCTTGTAATCTGTCAGTTTCCGACTGGAAATGGTATAAGATTTGAGAGGGAACTGGTAGACCGACTTAAAGCTTATGGCGGACGGGTGGCGGTTTTTATTCATGAACCGGAGGCTTTGGCATACGAAGACAGGCGGTCAACGCTGGGGGAGACAGTGGGACTGTACAATCAGGCAGAGGTGCTGATTGTCCCCACATACGCCATGCAGCAGTGGTTATTGGAGAACGGAGTCCGCAAAAACATGAAGTTTGTGGTGCAGGAGATGTGGGATTGTACGGTAGACTGGCCTCTTGTGGGCACGCCGGTGTGGAAAAAGGAAATCTGCTTTGCGGATGGCGAGAGATTTGCGGGAATGGATGATTGGAATTACTCCGTGCCTCTGAACCTGTACAATATCTCTGTAGATCGTGGGAATGTACGGAACCTGAGGGAAAGAGAGCCATATCGGCTTCTTTCAGAATTGAACCGGGGGGGGTGGCTTTGGGCTGGTCTGGTACAGGGACGAGGATTTCCGGCAGTATATGGAGCGGAGTAATTCCTTTTGTTTTGCACGGTATCTGGCGGCGGGACTGCCTGTTATTTTGCCAGTCGGGTGTTCACACCAGACGCTGGTTGAGGCCAATCATCTGGGAGTGGTAGTAAACTCACTGGAGGAAGCAGTTGAGGTAATCGAGCGGATGACGGAAGAGGAATACCGAGAATATGTGAAAGCGGTGGAACAGTTTGCTCCCGCCTTGCGGAATGGGTATTTTACAAAGCGGTGTCTGATCGAGACGATGCAGGCGTTTTGCAGGAAAGATGCGGGCAGGGTGCCTGTGCCAGAGGGAGTATACGAGGCTGGGGAATGCAGGTTCGATTATGTGGCGTTGAATGAGTCATATGGAGGGAATCTGGCTTTTTCCTGGGACTTTCACGGGGAGGCGGACGGATTCCTGATTTATGATGGGGCAGGAAACTTATTGAGAAATACCCGGGATTTGCGGCAGCATTATCTTTTGCTGAAAGGTAGGAAAGGGGAAAACGGGATTATTGTAAAAGCGTATGTGGAGACATTAAGGGGTAAGCTGG
>Ga0137309_100465_pt1 | contig 30717 bp, 26 predicted proteins | sample NAcewiD2O_June_FD_97179 | JGI IMG/M metagenome (GOLD analysis project Ga0137309, IMG submission 97179) | Mouse cecal microbial communities from Vienna, Austria - N-Acetylneuraminic amended D2O_June | ecosystem: Host-associated > Mammals > Digestive system > Large intestine > Cecum | place... | reverse complement strand
AGCGTCACATCATTTCCCGAAACGCTGGCAACGTTCTGGATGCAGCCCCCTTCCGCTTCTTTCAGAACCTGCACCAGGAAAGTGACTGTCCGGGACTGCCCGCCCGCAAGCGTGACCGTCCATGTGACAACCCCATTCTCACAGGAACCGCCATTTCCCGCAGACACAAAGCTGCATCCTTCCGGCACTTCATCCGTAACTTTAAATACCCTTTCTTCCACTGCTGTATTCTTTACGGTGATCTGGTATTGCAGTTTGGTTCCGCTCCCCACCGTCTCCCCGTTCAAATCTTTTTTCCCGTTTTCACTCTTTACGGATTTTAACAGTTCCTCCAGCACATAATTGATGACCTGGTTGGTGCCTGCCGTTTTGGACTGCCCTGTTTTCCTGTCGCTTACTGTGACGGCGGCACTGTTGGCAAAGGCTTTGCCGGACAGTTCTGCGCCGGCTTTCACACGGACAGTCACAAAACCCTCCGTGTCCGGTTCCACATCAAAGCGCCAGCGCACGTTATCACCCTTGACAACGCTGTATACCCTGCCGTCATTGGAAGCGTCCACAAAAGACACACCTGCGGGGAGAATATCATTGACCTCCACGGTACGGACTGTATAGCCGTCATTCTTATAGGTAATCTTATAAGTCACAATATCCCCGGCAGCCACGTTCTCACCGTTTATATCCCTGCCGTCCGCATCCAGCACATATTTCGCAGGCACATAATTTCTGGTATGTCCGTCCTTTTTATCACCGTTCTCCGCTTCTGTGCCGATATGTGCCTCATCCATATCCACATAAGCCTGATTCTCCACCGTCTTTCCGGCCGCGGATTCCAGGACTTTCACTTCCACAGATACCATCCCTTCCTCATGCGCCCCGGTTTCCATTGACCACCTGACCGTATGGGTTCCCTCATCATACACACCGCCGTCACTTGCGGAAACAAAGCCCACATCTTCCGGAAGTCTGTCCGTGATCACCGCTGTCTTTGCGTAATCCGAAGGGTTCTTATAGGAAATGGTATAAATGATGTTCTCCCCGGCCTGCACCGGATAAGTGTTGATGGACGGCTCCCCAAGTTTGGAAAACACATCTTTTTCAGGTGTCGGGATAACCGGCGTTTCCACCTCATTTGTCTCTTTCCGGGCAAAATCAACCGACACGGCGGCACGGTTTTTCAGGATGGTGTCCTCCGCCTCCTTCCGTATCTTAACCTTTACCGATACGGTTTCCTGTGTATTCTCTTTTACTGCCACTTTCCATGTAACCGTATGGGTGCCCGTCTCATAGCTTCCCTCATGGTCTGCCGCGATAAATTCCACGTTTTCCGGCAGTGCATCCGTGATGGTAAACTCACGCGCATCATCAGCAGGATTCTGGAATGTGATCCGGTACTCCAGAATATCCCCGGCCTGCTTTACGGTCTGTATGCTGCCTCCTTCACTGTCCGCCCCTATATCGTGGCCGTCCACGCATAAGACCGCCTTGAAAGGCTGATCCAGAACATAAACCGGCGTTGTATCATCCAGCACCGAATCAGAGGAAATGGAAACCTTCTGCGTCCAGTCCACAAAAACGAAAGCCTGATTGTATATTTTGGTATATTCCGTGTCAAAAGACGGCACATATGCGTCAAAGGAGACTGTCTTTTCCTCTCCCGCCGCCAGCGCCATCTTCCAGGTGATTTTCCTTCCGTCCACCGTGCCGCCGTCTGATACCGTCCCCTCCACAAGGGAAACCTCCGCAGGGATTTCATCTGTTACGGTAAATACCTTTTCTTCCTCTGCCGGGTTTCTGAAAGCAATGGTATAGGTAACTGTTTCCTCCCCGTTTATCACTTTGTTTGTAATATCCGCCCCTTCCGCATTCCACACGGATTTTACTGGGTCTTCCAGAATGGGGGAGCTTGTCACATCAGACAGGGGCACATCCTTTTCCGAACTGTCCGGGATTGCCTTAAAGCACACTGTCCCTGTATTTTTCAGGACTTCCCCCTGCGCCGCTGCCTCCACCTTGCAGTGAAAGGACACTTCCCCCCTGCTGTAGGCGGCCATCGTGCCCTTCCATGCCACCGTATGGCTTTCCGCATCATACACGCCGCCGCTGCCGATGGAATTTGTGATTACCTCCATCCCCACAGGCACCCTGTCCGTAATCTCCACTTCCCGCGCTGTCCCGGTCGGGTTTTCAAAACTGATGGTGTATGCCACCACATCGCCGTCCTTAATCACGGCCCTGTCGATTGCCTGTCCGTCACTGTAATTGTGCAGGCAGGCGCTGTCCTCTATCGCTACTTCCTTATCCATAGAGGGCTTCACATAGGACACGATAATCTTATGGTTCTGTGTCACATCGCTGAATGTGTAGGAAGAAGGGTACTGTGTAATATCCACTTTCTTCCCATCCACCGTGACGGTATCCAGCAGATACCCTTCGTCCGGCTCATAGCAGACAGTACGGTCATGGTGGAATTTCACACGGTCATCCACCTTGATATCGTCCTCCCCCTTAACCGTCTCATTCCCGTCCGCGTCATAAATGCCGATCCTGCCGTTTATGACCTGCGCCTCCACCGTCCTGTAAGGGGAAGCCGCCTTTACCTCGTTGCTTTCCACCGACATACTGTTGAAATACACCTTGCAGCTATTGTAAAAATAATCGGCCTCTGCTGTCCCGTTCACGGCAGTGTTGACAACAAGCGTATACGTCTCCCCCTGATATGCCATAGAGCCGGCCAGATAGGAAGAGGAAAAGGCGTATTCCACCTTATGGCTGTCTTTGTCATAGGAAACCGTACCGGCGTTCAGCCTGTTCCCTGCCGCATCTTCCAGCCATGCGGACACATAATCGACCTCTGCCGGAAGTTGATCAACAAACCGCAGCGCGGAATATCTGCTGACCGTCTCCACGCCCAGCGTATGCACCTTCTGGCTGATACGGTAGGTGATCTGCTGTCCCTCCTCTGTTTCCTCCAGAAGTGTCACCCCGTTTTCTGTCTTACAGGGATTCTCCGGCCTGGGGATTGCTATGGATGCGGAACTGGGGGAAATCCAGTATCCCGTATGGGTGTTGCACCCAAGATAAAAAGTGTTGCCTGTCGCATACAGAGGTATGGAAACACTGTTTTTATAAAAAGTGGAGCCGCCCAGGTAATCCGTGAAATTATTGTCGCTGCCCCGAAAAGACGGCACACCGCTGACCTTTGTAACGGCCACATTGGTGGAACTTGCCGTGTACCCGGTGGTAGTCCCGCTCAAAGGCGAAGCGTATTCACCGGTATTCAGGCTGTTGAACGTCATAAAGGAATTTCCGTCAAAGCGTATCGGCTCCTGTGTATCCACATAGAAATAATCTACTTTGACCTGCGCCCTCGATGCGCTCTCATTGCCTATGAACCACCACCCGTTATAAAAACTGGTTTCACAGTAGTAAAGCGCCGAGAGGGAGCCAAGTTCTGTAAACGTCACCCTCGCCCCCACTGCCCTATCGTTGTATGTGCCGATATTTGCATAGGTGATCTGCACCACGCTGGAATTGCTCAGGTTCGTGAAACGGGCCGTGCTTGCCCCTGTGTCCGCGCCGCCGTAAGAGGCTTTCCCCCAGGAAGCCCCTGATACACTGTAACTTGACGTGGTATTCTGCCGCCTGATCTTCAGGCCGTTGCCCTCTGTAAACTGCCCCAGGTCAATCTTTGAGATTTCCAGCGTCCTGGGGACAGAAGGGGAAGTATCAGGGTAATAAACTTCGATCTCCTCCTGCAAAAGCGTCACATAAAACTGCTTCTTCATGGTGGAATCCGTCCCTTCCGCCCGGTAGGTCACTTCATAGGTGATGCGGTCTTTTAAGGAGCCATAGGCAATACATACCCCCTGCCTGCCATCCTCGATCAGCTTTATTTCCTCCGGTTCCCCACTCACCCGGCTGACATCCTCCACAAGGACATCCACCTCGTCCCCGTCAGCTACAGCCTGTATGCCGAATACTTCCGGGTCGATAGACATACCTATGCTTCCGTATTCCACAAACATCTCTACGGGGGATTTCAGGGAATCCACCTCTGCCCCGTCCTCATACCAGACCACAACAGCGGGCGTTTCCGGTTCTGTCCCTGTTTCCCCTTCTGTACCGCCTTCCGGCGTTTCTTCCTGCCCGGAGCCAGTGCCGGAACCGGCATCATCCCACACCTCCGGCTCCGTTTCTGTTTCCTCATTTTCCGCCGCATCAGGTATATCCTCTGTCCCTTCCGTGCCCATCTCCGCCGCATAGACGACCATTCCCCCGATACTTCCGGAGCCGATGAGCGTTGCCGCTGCCACCGCCGCCGCAAGCAGGCGGGGCAGGAATTTACTCAGTTTCTTTTTTCGTGCCATAGTCCTCTCCTTTCCCGGATAAATAAAAGCCGGCATCCTCTCCGACACCGGCCCATTCCATACACTCTCCTTTTCCGGCATAGGCTGCTTCCGCAATTTTCCATGCCTTTTTATCCTGTCACACGGCTACGCCCCGATCCTGGCCGCCCCATTTTGTCAGCACCACGGTCTCCCCGTTTTTCAGGGTATCCCACAGGCTGTAAACCTTGTCCGCCACATCATCCGGATCAGCATAAGTTTCACTGCCGACCATCATAAACTCCCCCGGCCTTGCAAAAAGTTCCTGAAACTCTTTCTGCTGTCCGGGGGTAAGGGAATCGAAAAGGCATCCTTCCTCCGGTATGCCGCACAAAAGGAAAGTGCCGCTTACAAACCCTTTCCCTCCCGGCATACAGCGGTTGGGGGCAAGCCCGCCCGTATCCTCCCGGCTGATCAGCAGCACCCTCTGCGGCAGGAAACACCCCACCTGTGCCGTGCCCCCTAACACTGCTTCCACAGCTTCCAGCGTGTTGTCCGGCAGTGCGGCAGGACGCGGGACCTTCCCCGGCTCCACGATCAGAATGTCCATTTTTTGCTTCATGTTTCGTTATCCTCCTTTAAAATTTTTTGTCTATGTGCAGCCCGTAAAGGGCTTCACAGCTATGAAAAAATAACCAGCGGAAAGAAAAAAGCCCAATGGCTTAACCGCTTCCAAAACCTGCGGCCATATCGTGGCTCACAAGGCTTGCATAATACTGGCTGATGGTCACAGGCGCATTGAACAGCGCCGACAGGGTATAAGCCCGGATATTGCCTATCAGTGTTGTATTCCTGTCAAGGCAGTCCATGACATACTGGATATGCCCGCTGTCCAGCTTCAAAAAGCGGCTCTTTACCACCTCCGTACTCATATCCCCCTGGTTGATGCGTATGCTTTTCCGGCTGCTGCAACAGGTTTCCGCCATCAGTTCCACAAAGCCGTCCAGACGCTCCCTGTCATATGGATGATCATGCAAAAGATAATCATAATCAATGTTCTCTTTTATCAGTTCACGGTAAGCCTCCATCTGATCTATCCCATCCATCCCATATCCTGCAGGGGAAGCGTTATCCACAGGCAAAGCCCCGGCCTTTGCCGGATAGATGGATGGATCAGTATCACTAAAATCAGTATTATTTAAGTCAGTATTATTAGTTTGTGATTTCCGCATTTCTTGAATTGTGATTTTCACATCCCCTGATTTGTGATTTTCACAATTCCTGATTTGTGATTCCGGCTGCCCCGGTTTTGCCCTGCAAATGAAGTTCTTGACGTATATGACATTGGGTTTCCCCAGGCCGCACCGGACGCGCTCGATCAGACCAACGCCCTTTGAACAGTCCAGCTCATTCAGGAGCTTGTTTGCCTTCTGCTCCGCGCACCCAAGCGTCTCCATCACATCGGCAATCGTGAAGATGATATACACGCGCCCCTCCCCGTCAAGCCAGTTGTTCTTTACCGAAAGCCCCATGCGGTCAAGCAAAAGCCCGTAAAGCACCTTTGCCTCTACCGATACCCCCTTAAAGAGCGGGTCTGTAAACAATATTTTCGGGATGCGGTAAAAGCTGTACTGTTCCGCTTCGTTCCCATAGTAATAATCCAGTTGTAACGGCATCGCTGCTGCCTCCTTTTCCTGCAATTTTGACAACTAAAAAAGCCCCGGCATGGTAAAAGTCGCCGGGGCATGATCTGTCTGGTAAACGCAAAAAAGCCGCCCGGTAACTGCCATTAGTCAGTCGCCGGACGGCTTTATGCGTTTTATGTATTCTGTGTTTTCCACGTTTCCAGAAGGGAAAAAATGACTTCCTCCATCTGCTTCGCGGTATAGGTCTGGGGGAAATACTGTTTCAGCCTGTCATTTTTAAGCGTCACCTGCACAGGCGCGGGCCTCTCCTCCGTCAGGATGGCATCCATCACATTCCTGTCAAGTTTTTCCTCCTGACTGTATTTTTTCAGGCGTTTCGCCTGTTCCAGCGAAGGGACGGCCTGTAATTCCCCCATAATCTCCATAAGTTCCCCCTGCTGCTCCTGCGTCAGATAGGACAGTTCCACGGCAGGGTTAAAGGGCAGCTTCTTATCGTCCACCATCTGGAGAAGTTCCGGGAGAAGTTCTGTCAGCCGGATAAAACGGTGGATGTTGCGGGCGCTGTCATTGGAATTTTCACTCAGCGCATCCACGCTGTACTTCTCGCCAAGTTGTCGAGAAGTATCCTTCACGCCCTGATGCTTCAATGCGTCCAGCTTCATCTTATACGCCCATGCCTTCTCGCTGGGGAACAGGTTTTCCCGCTGGATATTGCTGTCCACCATGAACAGTACCGCTTCATCATCATCCAGTTCCCGCACGATCACCGGCATCGTAGTTTTCCCTGCCAGTTCCGAAGCATGTCTGCGCCTGTGTCCGGCAATCAGTTCATAGCCGCCCTCCGCACGGGGCCTTGCAATGCCGGGGACAAGGACGCCATGTATCTTTATGCTTTCCACCGTGTCCTGCATGGTATCATCATCCAGCACCTTAAATGGGTGGTCTTTAAAGGGGAACAGTTCTGTAAGCGGGATTTCCTGCACGTTCCCGTCCCTTCCTGCCCCGCAGGATTCCCGGCGGAGAACAGGTCATCAAATTTAGTCACCTGGATATTTTTTGCGCTGCTTTTCATCCCATCATCACCTCTTTCGTCAGTGCGGCATAGGCAGCCGACACTTTACCGGCGGGGTCATGGAGATAGATGCTCTTGCCCTCCGCGCTGGTTTCCGCCGCCCGCACGGAGAGGGGGATAATGCTGTCAAATATCCGCAGCTTCCCGTCATAGTTCATGTGCAGAAGTTCCACAATATCCCTTGCATAGTTGGTACGCATATCCGCCATTGTGACCACTATCCCTGCTATGGAAAGGCGCGGGTTGATCTGCCGCCTGACTTTCGCAATCGTGCGGATAAGCTGCTCCAGCCCTTTTATGGAAAGGTACTGTGCCTGCACCGGGATAATGACCTGATCCGCCGCCGCAAGCGCATTGATAGTCAGCATACCAAGCGAAGGCATACAATCCAGAATGATCGCATCGTATTCCTCACGCACCGTATTCAGGTACTGCCGCAGGATGGTCTCCCGGCTCATGGTGTTGACCAGAGTAACCTCCATGCCGGCCAGTTCAATGTTTGCCGGGAGCAGATCAACGCCCTCCGCATGGTGGAGAATCCCGCTTCCGGGCGGAAGCGGCTTGTCCGTGATTATCCCGCCCAGGATAGCCGAAAGCGTGGTTTCCATCTGGTCGGGCTGCTGGTATCCCAGGCTGGCGGTCATGGAACCCTGCGAATCCACATCCACCAGAAGGACGCTCCTGCCCTCACGGGCAAGACCGATCCCGATGCTGATGGAACTGACTGTTTTTGCACAGCCCCCTTTTTGGTTACATAAACAGTAGATTGTTGCACTCATACTCACACCGCCTCTCTCACCCGGACAGTCAGGCCGTCCAGCCGTATATTTTTATGGCCTACCAGATAGTAGTCCTTTCCGTCATGCTCCACGCTTGTCCACACCCAATAAGACACTTCCTGATAATCGTCTTTTATCAGCGCCTCAATGCCGCTCCCACTGGTATAATAATGGCCGCCTTTTGTCTCATACCTTCCGCTCCGGTTCTTATGCAGACAGCTTGTTTCTTTTACCGGGCGGGAAAGATATGCAATCCTGCCCGCCACATCCGAAAGTTTCTCCATGATCTCCCTAAGTTCGGTCTGGAGAAAAAGCTGCTGCCCGTCCTCATAGTCGATATGCAGCCCGCTCAGATCATCGTACTCGTCATATGTAGACAGCCTCAACAGGCTCCTGATGCTTCCATTCACCTTTTGGGTTTCCTTTAATACCGTGTTTAAATCTGCCATAAATTCTCTCCTTCTTGTTAATCGTACTTTGACAATAAGAAATAGGACTAAATCAGCCGCGCAGACACGATACTTGTCCGCATGAAAAGCTAATTTAGTCCTACCTAAACTTCAAATATTCAGTTATCACCCCTTTTAGACACACTTTTTACAACACCACTCGGCTTTGTGGTATATTAGTGTCAAGTTGCTTGATTTTCGGTTTTCTGGTTAAAAACAGGCCCGTCCTTATCCAATTTTGCTGTTTTCGCAGCAGTTTTTTCATAGGACTAAATCAGCGGAAACCCTTGATTTTACTGGCTCCTTGCTAACTTGACACTATATTACCATACGCCCCCACCTTCTCATTCGGATACTCCCTCTCCCCCCGGATCGGCTTCGCTCCCCGCCTAAGATACGCTTTCACCTTCTCCCCATACAAATAGGGATCATTATTTCTCACAATCCCCCATTCCATCATAAGCGCCGCACTTCCGGTCACAAAGGGTGTCGCAAAGGAGGTTCCTGAGACGCGCACGAAGGTGTTCCCCGGTCCTATGGTCTCGATGTTCACCCCGGGCGCCGCAAGATCCGGCTTGATCGTTCCCTGGCCCGTGCGCTCTCCGGCAATACTCTGCATGGGATACCCCCTGCCCGAAAAGTCAGCATAAGCCTCATAGGCAGCGTTGTAAGCTCCCACTGTGATCACCTTGGAAGCAGTGGAAGGAATCGTCAGGGTTTTGTCGGGCGTTGAGACAAAAAACCGGGTGGCCGCATTCAATGCCGTGCTGCTTGGCAGATAAAAATCATAATTCCCGGAAACCGTTTGTATCGGCAGGATCTCGAAGCTCCATATTCCCGTGTTCACAAAAGAACCAACAGGCAGAAAGTCAAAATAGATTTCCTGATTGACCGAATACGGAGACGGTTCGCCGATATACAGCAAAATCTGCGTCTGCTCCATCACCAGAGTCTGCATACCGGTGCGAACCGTATCAATCTCTTCCCTGACCCCGGATGGGGAGAGCAGTACAATCCGGAATCGATCCACATACTCCTTCCACAGCTGTACGCTGAAAGCCGGCTGATAGCTCCCGACATTCAGCTCAACCCTGCGCAGATCCATACCCGCTATCTCTCCACTACGTCCTCCTGCCTGTATTCTTCCGGATATATGTCCTCCTGCCGCACCCTCGTTTCCGCTTCCCACACAGATCACGCATCTTCCAATTTCCGCTACGTTATCGAGGAATCTCTCCAGCAGGGAAGTTCCGTCGTGGGAGCCGTAGGTATTTCCAAAGCTCAGATTAATGGCAAGGGGCATTCCGAGAAGTACCGCTTTTCTCACCATATAAGTAAGTGCACGCATCAGTTCTGTTGTTCTTGGAAAAGAATCCGGCCTCGAGCTTCCGAGCTTTACCACAATAAGACTGCTCTGCGGCGCAACTCCCTGATATCTGCCATCCAGAAGACTGCCCCCGGCAGCCGCTATGGCGGCCACAGCCGTTCCGTGGCCTGAAGTGTCAAAGCTCGGCACCACGAGGTTCGGATTGGCCGCATGGAGCGCCGCATTTATTCTCCTGTTGTCAAATTCCACGCCCAGGGCAAATCCCTCCGGCGGCAATGCTCTTCTGTCAAACTCACCCGGCTCTTCCCATGTTATCCCCGCCAGACCTGCATCCACCCGCTCTGCGTCCAGTGTCTGATCCCAGAGATACAAAATCCTGCTCTTTCCGTCCCTGTCAATAAACTCTCTGCTTTGATAATCAATTCCCTCTGGCGTGCGATAAGTGTCCCGGCATTTCACACCACGAAAAAACGGACAGTCCCAATCGGGACTGTCCGCTCATTCAGTCAACACCCTGCAGTAAGCTGACGGGCGTCAAACTTGTTTAATATTTTCCAAAGTCATCGCCAAGTGAGATAACCTGCTCATTCATGCTGATATCCGGTGCGGAAGAAGCTCCTCTGAAGGAAGAGGAAGATCCTGAATTTCCATTTCCAAGATTGTAAATGGAAAGCATATCCCTCATCCTTGCCGCCTGGTTGGAAAGCTCCTCGCTGGCTGCCGCACACTGCTGGCTGGTAGCGGAGTTTGTCTGAACCACCTGGGATACCTGGCTGATTGCCTGCTCAATCTGAGCCACAGCAGTTGCCTGATAGTTGGAGGATTCGGCAATACCGTTAATCAGCATCTCGCTCTCCTGAACCACATTCGTGATTGCCTCAAGAGCCTGCGCTGTGTTATCCACGATCTTGCTTCCCATGTTCACCTTGTCAATGGAATCCTCGATCAGCTCAGCCGTCTCAGCCGCCGCTGATGCGCTCTTTGCCGCCAGGCTTCTTACCTCCTCAGCCACAACCGCAAAGCCTTTTCCTGCCTCGCCGGCTCTCGCCGCCTCAACCGCCGCATTCAGGGCAAGAATATTGGTCTGAAATGCAATGTCATCAATAACCTTGATGATCTTGGAAATACTCTCGGATGACTTGTTGATGTCCTGCATGGCGGTCATCATATCCTGCATCTGCTTGTTGCCTTCTTTTACATCCTCAATCGCCTTTCCTACCAGATTTGCCGCCGTGTTGGCCTCCTCTGCATTCTGCTTTGTCTTGTCAGCGATCTCATCGATAGATGCCGTGATCTCCTGGATCGCACTGGCCTGCTGAGTGGAACCCTGTGCCAGCGCCTGGCTTGCGCTTGCCACCTGGGAAGAACTGATGGTAACCTGGGAGCCCGCATCACTGATATTGGTCAGGGCATTCAGATTATCCTCAACCAGCTTCTTTAAGGAATTGCCAAGCACGTCGTCTGCAGACTTTGGATTCACCGTGATCGTGAGATTACCGTTCGAAACCTCCTCTGCCACCTTAGCCTGGTATTTAATGTTGTTAACCACTTCGTTGTATTCGTCTACCAGCCCGCCAAACTCATCATTGTTGTATTTGACAAGGTTGATGTCCACGCGTCCCATTGCGATGTCTTTTGCCGCTACGGAAAGCTGTTCTACGGATTTTTCAATGGCTTTAATCAGTTTTAAAGCTACAAATACCGTAATCGCAATGGAAACCACCGCAAAAGCAGCCGTAAAGATAGCCGCATACGTAGTATACTTTTCCTGAGCTACCGGATCTACAATCTTTACCGCCCGCTTTGTAGTCAAATCGCCGATTATAATATTCAGGACCGTGATTGCGATCGGAATCAGGAAACCTATCAACAGTTTTGTTTTCATCTTCATGTCTTTCATGTTCATACCTCTCATTCTTCTTCTAATATCATATCATTTGCCTGCTCAGCGACCGATAAGTCCTCGTCATTCAGGAGCTTATCGGGATCCAGCAGTAATTTAACAGAATCCCCTACTTTACCAATGCCATACACATATTTCTGCTGTCCCTTATCCATGCGGCCGATTGACGGAGGCGGCAGAATATTTTCATCCTTGATCTCGACTACCTCTGCGATCTTCTCCACAATCAGACCGACCACCGTAGATTTTACGTTGATGACAATGATACAGGTTCTGTCATTATATTCAAAGGGCTGCTGCTTGAAACGCAGCCTCACGTCAATCACGGGAATCACTTTTCCTCTCAGATTGATAAGCCCCTTAATATAATCCTCTGTTTCCGGAATTGCCGTGATCGCCTGAAACTGAATAATCTCATTAACATACTGGATCTTCAGTCCAAAATATTCATTTCCGGATTTAAAGGTCATATATTTGCCTTTTGTGGTGTCATGCTCGCCAGAAGCGTGTGCTTCCGCTGTGCGTTTCCTCAATTCGCTTGTTTCACTCATACATACACCGTTCCTTTCTTAACTATTTAGTCTACCAAACCGCCTGCGTCCAATATCAGTGCGATACTTCCATCTCCGAGCTGCGTACAACCGGACAATCCCTTCACCTTTTTGATATAAGAAGGAATCGGTTTTACCACAATCTCCTGCTCCCCGATCAACCTGTCTACGAAAAGGCAGACCTTCTTATCCTCCACTTCAAGGATCAGCATTGTTCCATCCTCTACCGCTTCCTTGTATTCGGTAAGGCCATACCATCTGCCCAAACGGATCACGGGATAACATTCTCCGCGGATCATAATGAACTCATCACCGTTTGGCTCATGAATCATCATATCCTCTCTCACCGTGACAAACTCCTTAATTACGCCTGTTTCGAGGACGAAAGAGGAATTTCCGGTTTCCATGACAATACCGTCCACAATGGCCAGAGTAAGCGGAATTTTAAGGCTCATGATCGTGCCCATTCCCGCAACGCTCTCGATATCCAGCATACCGCCGATTGCCTGGATATTCTGTACCACAACGTCCATTCCCACACCACGGCCCGAATATTCCGTGATCTGCTCGTTGGTGGAAAAGCCCGGAAGGGTGATAAACTGGAACACTTCCTTGTCCGTATAGGCGGATTCCGGTTTGCCGTCTTCCAAAAGCCCCTGTTTTCTCGCCTTGGCAAGTATCTTATCCCGGTCAAGTCCTTTTCCGTTATCCTCCACGCTGATCCACACCTTACCGGCCTCGGTTTTCGCAGAAAGAGTAACTTTTCCTTTGTCAGCCTTGCCGCTGTCGAGACGTTCCTCGTTTGTCTCGATTCCATGATCCACCGCATTTCTCACAAGATGCATAAGAGGATCGGAAATGTGTTCGATAATGTTCTTATCCACTTCCGTCTGTTCCCCTACCATCTCAAACTCGATATCCTTCCCGAGTTTTCTCGATACGTCAAACACGATTCGGTTCATCTTCTGGAAGGTATTGGTAAGGGGTACCATTCTCATGGACATGATGACATTCTGCAGATCCGTGGAGATCTTTGACATCTGCGCCGCCGCCTTGTTAAAGCTGTTGAGATTAAGCCCCGGTACCTTCAGGTCGGGATTCTGCAGCACAACGGATTCCGCAATCACAAGCTCTCCGATCAGATCCATCAGCTGATCCATTTTACCTACGTTTACGCTGATAAAGGAAGCTTTTTCCGTCTTCGGTTTATCCTTTGCCAGCGTCTTATGCTTACCGGGATCCTTGGATTTGATGACAAAATCGCCCGGAGCCAGCTTCGGCTTGGCAGGCGCCTTCTCTTCCTTTTCCATGGCTTCCTTGTTTGCTTCCTGTGCTTTATTCTCAATCTCTTCCACGCTGGACTCCAGATCAATTACCGGAACGGCGTCGTCCCCAAAGTCAAAGCCCTGAAGGAATTCATCGGCCTTGCACTCAAAGATTTCCACCTTTTCGATATCGTAACCGATTCCGATAATCTGGCGTATCTCTTCCTCGCTGCACTGTGCCTGCAACAGGATTTTGAATCCCTCCTTCAGGATCGTCTCCGAGCTTGACGCATCTGCGATAATATCCTCCGGAGAATACAAAAGATCCTCCGCAATTTCCTTTAAAGCGTACACGGTCTTATACGCATGTACGTTTACCATCTCTGTTTCCGGGAAAAACGTAATAAATATCTTATAAAAACGACTGTCCTTTGTGGCGACCGGAGCAATGTAAAACTGCTTGGGCTCCACATGTACATTTGTGGGCGGCGCCTCCTTGGCGCCCTCCTCCTTTGGCGTACCGCTGCCGTTCTTTATGGTGTCCAGGAACTTGTCAAGCCTTGCGATAATTTCGCTTGCGTCTCCGTCCGCAGGGTCACCGTTACGGATCTTATCCATTTCACTGGAAATAAAATCCGCCACCTCCAACACATGCTCTACCAGCTCAAGATGAGGTACATTGTCAGGGTGGGACTCTCTCAGATAATAGAAAACATCTTCCAGCTTATGCGCAATAGCCGTGATATTGTCAAACATCATAATACCTGAAGAGCCTTTGATCGTGTGCATCGTTCTGAATATTTCGTTTATGCTGTCTTCATCAAAGCAATCCGCATCTTTTTGTTCCAGAACTCTGTCCTGAAGCTGCTCAAGCAGCTGCTCATTCTCGAACAAGTACATATCCAGCATGCCATCCGTACTAAATTCTTCAGCCATATCCTTCTCCTTTCCGGCATATTCTACTTTTTTGTATTATCAGATCAGCTCCAGTTTCGTTAATACCTGTTCGAACTTTTCCTGATCAATGGGCTTGCCGGAATACACCGTACATCCCAATTCAAATGCCATATTGACATTTCTTTCTTCATTCAGTGCCGTGGTCATGATTACCTTTACAGCGTTATCCTCCGAAATCCCCCGTTCCTTTTCCAGATTGCGGATTCCAACCAGAGCCTGATAGCCGTCCATAACCGGCATCATAATATCGAGGCATACCAGATCGTAAGGCTCGCCGTCTTCCAAAGCCATCATAAAGGCATCCACGGCTTCCATCCCATCGACTGTCACGTCACATTCGCCGTACTTTGACAGGAAATTCACCATGAATTTCCTTGTTACAAAATCATCTTCTGCCAGTAGAATCTTCATCATTGTCTCCTTTACATTTTATTTAAAAGTGCGTATGTCCTCTTAGGTATATCGGAGAGTTTCTCCTGATACTCAACTGCCCCGAGATCATATGCCACTTTCGGCATTCCATAAACCACGCAGGTGGATTCATCCTGTCCGATGGTTCTCGCTCCGGCCTTACGCATGGCTAAAAGCCCCTTTGCGCCGTCTCCCCCCATTCCTGTCAGGATAATGCCGACGGCATCCCGTCCCGCCACCTTGGCAACCGATTCAAACAGCACATCCACGGAAGGACAGTGTCCGTTTACCTTCGGTCCTTTCTTACATTCCACCTGATAAACCCCGTTCACTTTCACAAGATGCATATGCTGATCGCCTCCGGGAGCAATCACCACATGGCCCGGAAGCACCCGGTCTCCCGTCCTTGCTTCCTTCACCTGCACCCGGCACTGGTCGTTGAGCCTCTTTGCATACATCTCCGTAAATCCGGGGGGCATATGCTGCACGATCACAATCCCCGGTATATCGGTTCCATATTCTTTTACCACATCAAAAATCGCTTCCGTACCTCCCGTGGAAGCGCCGATGGCCACGATCAGATCCCTGCCTTTTGCGGAAAGGCTCTGCATCTCCTGCTTCATCACCGTCTTCTTGATATTGCTGATCTTTGCCGTGGAAGCAATCTTGATCTTTACCAGCAGCTCGTTTCGGATAAATTCCTCCAGCTGCGCCCTGCTCGATACGGCCGGCTTTGCCACGAAATCCACGGCGCCTGCATTTAGTGCGTCGAACACCTTGTCGCTCAGAGAGCTGATAACCACCACCGGAAGCGGATACTGCGGCATGAGCTTGCGCAAAAATTCAATTCCGCTCATCCGCGGAAGTTCCACGTCCAGCGTCATCACGTCCGGCTTGTACGCCAGAATGGCATCTCTGGCCTCAAAGGGATCCTTTGCGGTCGCCACAACCTGGATTGCAGGGTCCCGGTTCAGATTCTGAACCAGCAATTCCCTGAAAACGATCGAATCCTCTACTATCAAAACTTTTATTGGCCGCATATACCAATCCTTCCCTTCCTCATTTTTTGAATATCGACGGCTGGATGATCTGGAACGGTGTGCTGTTCCTGTTGAGGGTCTCGGTTGTTCCTATGAACAGATACCCTCCGGGTTCCAATGCGTCGTACACCTTCTGAACCAGCTGCTCTTTTGTCTTCTCATCAAAATATATCATAACATTGCGTAAAAATATAGTATGCATTTTCTTTTTAAAGGGAAAAGGATCCATTAAATTAAACTGTCTGAAAACTACCTCCTTTTTCAACTCGTCCGTCACTCTGTACTGAGCGCCTCCGGCAACCGGCTTGAAAAAATGCCTCTTCCACTGATCCGGAAGATTTTTCAGCTGCTCTGCGCTGTAAACGCCTGTAAGAGCCTGCTTGAGCACCTTGGTGGATATGTCCGTGGCAAGAACCTTCGTATCCCACTGGCTGCGCTCCAGTCCGAAAAAGTCCGCAAGCACCATGGCGATCATATAGGGTTCTTCGCCGGTAGAGGCGGCTCCGCACCAGATACGCAGATCCTTGGAGCGCGCTTCCTTTTCCTTAAGGCCGGGAAGCACAATCTTCTTGAAATAATCAAAATGCTCAAACTCCCTCATAAAATATGTATGATTCGTTGTCAGGAAATTAACCAGCATTTTTTCCTGCGTACCGCTCTTGTCACGCTCCACGACATCCATGTATTCGTTAAAATTATGCCAGCCGTTGGACCGGATATAATTTTCAAGCCGTCCGTTGACAATCACCTTCTTCTGGCTTAAATCAATGCCATAGCGCTGCTTCATAAAAACAGATATTCTTCTAAATTCCTCATCGGTTATCACCGTATATCCCTCCCATCAAAGACTTAAATCCTCAAATCAGCTCAGCTGACGCAATATTTTACAGCATATATTAAAAATATCAGGATTAAATTTCACTCCTGCCTCCCTGCTCATAACCGCAATGGCGTTCTGTCTGTCTTTTCCATCCTGCGTCAGGGTACAGAACCTGCTCATCAGTGAGACAATCTGTGCGGCAAGGGGAATCTCATTTCCCGCAAGGTGCTCCGGATATCCGCTTCCATCCCAGTTTTCATGGTGATAATGCGCCGTATCGGCTGATATCTGCACAAAATCATTGTAATCGCTGCTCCCGTGCAAATCCAAAAGAAGCTTCGCCCCGATCCCGGTATGGCTTTGCATGATGGCCGTCTCTTCCTCGCCAAGCTCCCCGCTTTTTTGAAGAATCTCCTTTGGAACACCTATATTTCCGATGTCGCACAGGGATGCCGCCAGCTCGATTGTATCAATAAAAGCATCTGAAATCTTTTCCTCAAACATGGGCGAAAGCTGCAATCCCTGTGCAAGTATCCGGCAGTTTCCCTTCAAACGCTCCATGTATTTTTTCCCATAGGGGGAATTCTGTTCGGCTATATTGGCAAGGGCCCGCAGAATACTCATCTTCTCCTGCTCCATCTGCCGCAGCTGCTCGCTGACAGAAACCTGAAGCCGCCGGTTCATCTCCCGAAGCTCCTCGGCCATCTCATAGAGCCGCAGGTGGACGCCAACCCTGGCCTTCACGATCTCCGGAACAAAGGGCTTCGTGATATAGTCCCCTCCTCCGAGATCAAATCCCTCTATAATATCTTCCATCTCGTCAAAAGCGGAAATGAAAATGATGGGGATATTCCTTGTGGCCTCGTTTCCCTTCACGAGCCCGCACAATTCATACCCGCTCATCTTTGGCATGGATATATCAGTGAGAATCAGCTGTGGGGCGCTCTCCCGGATCAGATCAAGCGCTTCCATCCCGTTTTCCGCCAGAACGGGATGATAACCCATATCCAAGATAATCTCATTCAGTATGATCCGGTTCATCTCCACGTCATCCACTATAAGGATGGTTCCCCTGCCCTTATCACTCTCCCCATAAGTCATGAACACATCCCTCCTTACTGCAGATAAGCCTTTAATTCCTCAAAGCTGGAAGCCGTCTTCTCATAGTCTTCCTTCTGGATCGCCATTTTCAGCCGAAGAACCATACGCCCCACCTCGCGGGGCGCTTTTAGTGTCAGCTGGCGGACCGTTTCCATAAATCCTTCCGCCTTCTCCCAGTTTTCCATCTCCACGCAGAGAATCAGCTTCGACAGATTTTTCTCAAGGGCTTCCCTGTTTTTCGATGTCCCAAAGCTTTGCAGCTCGTCAGCAGACCGCTCCCCAACCTCTGAAACTGTCAGGGCAGGCCTTCTGGCATCATTGGCCCCTGCCGGCCTGTCAGGCTCCTCCTTGCAGGAATCCACCCAAATGGAAAAAGAAAACGTACTTCCTCTCCCCTTTCTGCTCTCCACAGCAATCCGTCCACCCATCAGCTCCACCAGCTGCTTACAGATATTTAATCCCAGCCCGGTGCCTCCATACTTTCTTGATATGGATGCGTCTACCTGCGAAAAGCTTTGAAAAAGCTTATCCTGCTCCGCCTTGTCTATCCCAATTCCGGAATCAATCACAATAAAAAACAGTTCGATTCTGCCGTTTATCTGGGCAGTTTTCAGAATCTCCACCGTGATTTTTCCAACGGAAGTAAATTTCAATGCATTTGATAAAAGATTGTTGAGAACCTGTTTGATCCGCAGCTCGTCGCCTGTTACATATTCCGGCACATTGGGAGATACCGTCATAAAAAACTCCAGGCCTTTCTCCGTGATTTTACTGATATGATGGGCCTTCACATAGTCCAGCATATCTCTCACGTGAAATTTCCGTTTTTCCAAAGTGAACTTACCGGCTTCCAGTTTGGAAAAATCAAGGATATTGTCAATCAGCTTGTTCATATCCTCACAGCATCGCTCGATCATCTTCATAGGCCGGAGCTTATCCGGCATTGTTTCCACATCCAGCAGCTCCCTGATATTTCCAAGTACGCCGTTTACCGGCGTGCGCAGCTCATGGGTCACGTTTGCGACAAATTCCGCCTTTACCCTGGCCGCCTGCTGCACTTCCTTCTTTATCTGTGCGACCTCTCTGTTCAAATGCTCCCTTTCGAGAGTGTCGTTTGCCATACATATATACGTCTGTGGCTGAGCATAACTGCTCATGATTCTTACTTCTACGGGAAAGCAGGTAAGATTTTTGCGATATGCCACAAGATTCTGCAGTTCATGCCCAAAGGGATAAGCCGTTTCCAGCCCGTTTTCTGCAGCCGTGAAATGATTTGGAAAAATATCACTGATGTTTCTGCCGCATAGTTCCTGCTCGTATTCCAGTTTTTTTTCCGCTGCGTCATTGGCATAAGTAATCTTCCCCGTACGGTCAAAGATAATGACCATCTCCAGTGCGTCCCCCACGGGAAATATACTTCCGCCGTTTTGTTCCATAAGTCTTCCCCCTCAGGTAAAACCGTACCCGTCAAATTCCTATTCCGCTAAGAAAGGCAGCAAACGTTTGACTTTTTGCTGCCCTGATATCTACTTAAACATTACGCAAAATCAAACAAACTCATGACTTCCACTGTGTTAAAGAAATCATCCCTGGCAAGCTTGAAGCACTCCAGTATATCTGGAGAGAACTGTCCGCACTCACCATTCATAATCATATTGTACGATTCGCCGGCATCATAGGCGCTTTTATATACCCTTGGGCTTACCAGCTCGTCATAGGCATCTGCAATAGCGACCACCTGTGCGCAGATCGGAACCGTATTCCCCGCCAGATGCTCGGGATATCCATTGCCGTCCCATCTCTCATGATGATATTTGCAGATTTCATAACAATAGCGATAAAAATCATCCTTCTGATTTTCACAAAATCTCTTTAAGATATCGCACCCAACCGAAGTATGAGTCCTCATAACCGCAGTCTCCTCCGGTGTCAGAGTGCCCGGCTTAAGCAGTATGGAATCCGGAATCGCTATCTTGCCGATATCGTGCAGCGCCGACGCCCTGACCATCTCGTCAATCTGCTTTTCATTCAATCCGTACTCCGGGAAATTCTTCATCAGAAGCTCCAGCAGCGTTTTGGTAAAATATTTGATTCGCCTGATATGTTCTCCGGCTTCAAAATTCCGGAACTCTACAATGGAACTCAACGCATGAATGACAAATTCATTGTCCTCCCGCGCCCTCTTTTCCTGCAGCTTAATGGTCTCTTCCTGCTCCTTAAGCCGCTTTTCCATGTTTTTCTTATTCAGATAAAGCTCGATGATATTTTGGGCCCTGCGCTTTACAATATACGGATAAAAAGGCTTGTGCATTACATCCGCAATTCCGTAAGAATATGCCTGATCCTCGCTGTCCCCCACCGTCTCCCCGGTAATCAGTATAACGGGAAGCTTCTCAATCAAATCATGTTCCTGCATATATTCGAGCACTTCAAAGCCATTGAGCACCGGCATTACCAGATCCAGCAGAACCAGCACAATACCGGAATTACTTTCAATCTGCTGTATGGCATCCCGCCCGTCCTCAGCTTCCAGAATTTCGTAGTCTTCCTCAAACACGCCCTTTAGTATAATTCTGTTTATCTCTTCATCGTCAACGATTAAAATCTGTTGTTTATCACAGCCCATACTATCTCCCTGCCATTTCCAGACGAAACAATTTCCATACATTTTAAGTTACCATTTTTCCTGAAAAATGTCAAACGAAATGTCTTTGCAGACCGTCTGTATCAGACCTTGTCAGGGTCTGTATTTTTCAAGCAGCTGGACAAAACGGCTGTGTTCTGCCGCCAGCTGATCCTTAAGCGCCTCCAGCTTCTCCCTGTCGATTTCCCCGGGAGCTTTTCCTTTCAGCATATCCGAAATCTGCGTGGCAACCCCGTAAACCGGATTCAGTCCCAGGTTTGCCGTGACTCCCTTAAGCGTATGGGCGCTCACGTAGGCACCCTCAAAATCATTCTTTTCGAGGTTGGATTTGATGCCTTCGAAATTCTTGTCATCCAGGAATTTCATAATAAATTTCATATACAGAGCTTCATTTCCCATAAAACGCTTCAGCGTTCCCTCCACATCCGCGCCATTTTCCTCCAACTGCTTTCTGAAATTTTCATCCATATTTCAATTCCTCTTTCTCTCCACTTTCCTTCCCATATTCCTTTTGGAAAACGGTTCTTTAAACGATAACATTTTAGCACAACTAGTATCTTATCGTCAATGTATATAAGGTATCAAAATTAGTAGAAAAATGGAAACCTTCTCCTGACATTTGCGCAACGCCATCCCCGGAATCAATCACGCCTACCCAAACCCCTTTTCCCGTCAGGTAAGGATCCCGCACCGTGACCGGCTGGATACAGGATGCCTGCTTTCCTGAGAGCGTGGAAAAATAGAGACGTTTCGGCTTCTCCACGTACTCCACCTCGTCCAGCTCCACAAAAGCCTGAATCAGATTTTCCGGAATCGTCACCACGGCATAGCCCGCAATCAGCTCCTCCACCTGAACCGGTCCTTCGTTCAGACGGGCGAGATCGCCGTTGTACTTGACAATCAACTCCCATTTGTTTTCGCTCTTAAGAAATCCCACATTCAGCTGTGCGGATTTTTCCCTCTCGCTCTGTGTTGCCGAAAGGGCAAGGTTTAACAGATTTTCCAATTTCTGACTGGCCATAATTTTTCTTCCTTGAAAAGTCATATTGATTATTATATGAGCTGCCCGTTTGCCGGGCAACTTATTATCGGATGCCGGGATGGAATTTAAATGTTTTCCGGATTGCGAGAACACGAAGTTCAAAACAGCAGGCAGGGCAGGCGTCACGGCTGCCAGAGCACGGAAGAATCCATGTGGCGCAGATCCGCACAGCCCGTCCTTGCCATCGCCCCCCTAAGTGCGCCGCTCATTTCAAGGATCCTGTCCCTGACCCCCTGCGCCCCGCTCTTTTGCAGGGGCTCCATCAAAGCTCTTCCCACACAGACGCCGTCCGCCCCAAGAAGCAGCGCTTTCATCGCATCCATTCCGCTCGCAATCCCGCAGTCGACAAAAACCGGCATCCGTCCGCCAACGGCTTTCACAATGCGTGGAAGTATTTTTAGTGGAGGCAGCGCATAATCCATAATGCCGTGATGGTGGGAGATCACGATTCCCGCCGCTCCCGCCTGCAGGCACTTATAGGCGTCCTGAACGCTCAGAATTCCCTTGACAATAAACGGGATCCCGGCAGCCTGCACAAAGCTGTGGATCTCGTCCGCCGTTTTGGGCCGCATCGCAAATCCCATGACCGTGTCATAATTTCCCTGCCCGTCAAAAGCGTGATCCACATCCATCCCCACGGCAAGCGCCCCGCAGCTCTTTGCATGGGCAATCCTGTCAAAAATAACCGCATTGTCCGCATAGGGTTTGATGATCTTGACTGTCCTTGCACCGGTTGCCGTGATTTTTTCAAGCTCTTGCTTGTCTCCCATTCCCACCCAGGCCACGGCTCCCGCCTCCTTCGCCCCTTTTGCCATCTCAACCGTGCCCTGCCCGCAAAGCCCGTCAAGGTGGGACAAGGCCGCCGTCATGATCGGCGTGTCAAATCGTTCCCCGAACAGGGAAAAGGACAAGTCCGGCATTTTGTTATCCATATGCCGCATCTCCAAAAGCAAAGAATCAAAATATTCCCTGGTAATCCGATCCGAATCCCCTCTTTTTATCTCTTCCATCCCGCATTCCTCCTCATATCATAAGTCTCTAAGCAAGTAAAAATCTTTGTCTGATTTTACCACGTTTCCGCCGTCCGGACATCTGTTTCCATATATATTTTTATAATTTTCTCCAACACTTCGGAAAGCTCCTGGAGACTTGCCGCCTCCCCTTCCAGATTTTCCGCCTCTCTCTTCAGGCTGCGGCACAAAAGCCAGCTGTTCTTTGCGAAATTCGGCAGCCTTTCCGAAACGCTCTGCGCTTCTTCCTTCCGTTTTCTGACTTCCAGGGCCAGATTCCGCAGAGGCTCGATCTGTGCTGCCATCTTGGAATAACCGGCCTTCACAATCAGACATCCCTTCATGTCCTGGGAAAAAGATTTGCGGCAAAAGGCCGCCGCAAGCATCTCCCTTCCCTGTCCGGTGTAAAAAACACTGTCTGCGACAGCCGGAATCCCGGCGCTCACAAAATCGCCGATGTCGGAGAGCGTAAGACGTTCCCCGTTCAGCCCGGTTTTGCGTTCTCCTCCCAGCTCCATCAGCTGCATCAGCGTGGCCGCACAGCCATCCCTCCTCTCCGGCTCCATCCGCATCAAAAGCCCGGAAAGCACCGCGGCATAGCTTCCGAGCTTCCCCTGTCCCATCACATAATCATTTTTTCTCCCGCCAAAGACCGTATCATATTCTCCGGTGCTCTCATTCAGCACACGTGAGGCAAACATGTATTTGATATCATGATAGCCGGCAAAATTCTGCACCTGCACCGGCGTCTTCACATAAAAGATCTGGTTTTTTGGCACAATGGAATTCCCAAGCACGTTCACATAGTCATTCTCTCCGAAAATCCCGGTGATCCTGCGCCTCCTCTTTTCAAATCCGCTCTCCCCGTAAGCCTCCTTCCATCCGTCAATGGCCTTCTGTGAAAACCCCTGCCCGTCTATATTATAGCAGGCGTCCACCAGCTCCCCATACTGCGTTGACATGGTGACATACTGCGCCTTGTTCCCCCCTTTGGAATGTCCGGTCACGATCACTCTCTGAGAGGGCGAAATCTGATTCCGCTCCACCACCCTGTCAAAGTACTCCAGCGCCCTCTCCTGCTGCCGGGTGCTCTTTTGCGTCATCCCAAGCCCGTTATCCGGCCACTCCCCGTCTCCGGTTCCGCGATAAACCACATAGATGCTGCTACCGTCCCGGGAGGAAAAAGTACATGCCGCCGTGCCGCTGTCGCATCCCATCAGGCAGCTCTGGTTGTCAATGACAAGATTCCCGATCTGTGGATCCTGCGCCGCCTGCCTTAGCACTGTGTACTCCCCGAAATGGATTCCGCCCTCCGCACAGTCCGGATGGCGGGAAAGCTCCGAAAGGATTTCATTCAGCGTCATTCCGTCGTCAGCTTCCTTATAGTCTATGTACATAAAGGTGTTGAGCACCATGCTGATCTCTTCCTCGCTCATCCGCACGCCCCTTTCTCCCTCGCCATCCCCTTCATCCATCTTCTGTACCGCAGACCCCCTCTCTCATCCATGGAAAACACCAGCTCCGCCACGGCCTCGTATCCTTCATAATCGCTGCTTGCAAAGTTCTCCTGCGTAATCCTCTCGTAGTCACTTCCGCTCCCCGGGAGGCTCACGGTTCCCCGCACCTTGTAACCGCATTCTGCGTTTTGTCTCACAAACTCATCCAGCTTTTGTTCCCACTGCTTTTCGCTGCCCGAAGCAGACGCCGGATAGATGTAAAACTGCGCCATGGACAGTGGATTTTTCAGAAATTCATCCACACTCATACCGGCCCCGAATTCCGGCGGGAAAACAAACTGTGGGATTCGGTAGTAAACCTTGCATTCTCCAAAACAGCGCTCCGCCGTTTCCCTCTCCTTTTTCTCCAGCTCCTGTCTCAGAATCCAGGCGAGATAATTGTCCTGAAAACGCAGGCGCCCCCCTTCAACGCTTTTGCGCACCAGAACCTTCCGCTCCGGATGCTTCCTGCTCGATGCAAGAAGCATCGAGTAGCTCTTTCCCGCCTCGCCCGCATAACTCTCCACAAAGTCAAACGGTTCCCCGTATTTGTCTTTCAGATAAGAAAGCATTTCCGTTCTCTCATTCCTTTTCCGCATCCCACACCCCGCAATCCCCAGAAAAAGCATGCCTGCGGCTGCCGCAGTCAGCAGCCGCAGAACACATCCGGTTCTCATCCTCCTCTTTTTCATGCTATAATATTGACGCTCAGGCCGCTTCCCTGGTCGGTATTGCCTCTCTCCGCACTCTGGTATTGTCTGGCCATCTCCTGAAGATCCTGTACATGCTCCTGTACCATGCGGTAAAGCTTTTCCATATCCGGCGAGAGGGAATCAAACCGGTTGCCATAGGCAGTAGCCGCCTCCCCCTGCCAGACGCCGTTCAGCTTTCTTACCTGGGAGAGCATCTGGCCCGCAAGATTCTTCATCTGATTCCCAAGCGTCGCAAATTCCCCGGATGTCTGCAGCAGCTTTTCCGGCGTTACCCTTAACATTCCTTCCATCTCTTTTCTCCTTTCCTCTAATACGTTCTTGCGGCCGCCGTCTGTGCGTTTCTCACCTCGGCCTGTTCATATCTTGCCGCAATCTCCAGCATCGCCTGAATATACTGATTGATCAGCCGGTAAAAGGCGTCCATCTGCTGGCTGTCCTTTGTAAACGCCCCGTGGAAGGCGTCCTTTGCCTGTCCCTCCCACATCTGGCACAGGGCCTGTTCCTTTCCCTGCAGCTCCCTCGCCCTGCTCTGGAACTGTCCGTTCAAATTCTGCAGCTCTCCCGCCGCACTCCTCAGCCTTGCCGAGGTAACACGAATCATTGCCATTTTTCTCCTCCTTTTCGTTTTCCTGTTTCCTGCTCCGTTTTCTATCGATAGCTTCTCGCCCTAGCGGTCAGGGCATTCCACGTCTCCAGCCGGTAAATCTGCTCCGCCTTTTCCTCGATCTGCACGGAGAGCGCCTCCAGCCTTCTGGCACTTTCCCTGATCTGCTCCAGTATCCTCACCTCCTTTCGGGCAAAAGCGTCCGCATTGCTGCCGATCCACGCCGCCTTTATCTGCGCCGCGGCGCTGATCCCCGCCGTGTCCGCAATTCCGTACAATCCCGCCGCTGTCTGCGTCAGGGAACCGCTCAATTCCTTCATCCGTTCAAAGTGAATCTCAATTTCCGTCAATGACATTCCTGTTCTCCTCCTCCGCCCGGGCATATTCCCCGGCAATCGTACAGAGCCTTTCGGAAAGCCTGCAAAGCTCCCCTGAAAGCGCCTCCCCCTCCTGTCTTCTGTTTCCGACCTTTCGTCGAAACCGCTCTGCGCTCTTTCCCGCAAAGCAGCCCTTCGTACTCTCGGCAAGCTCCTGCAGCCGGTTGTACGCCGTCCCGAGCTTTGCGCTAAGCTGCTGCAGGTTCTGCGATCTCTCCACTAGAAACTGCGGCGTAACCAGCAGCTCCTCTGCCTGCGGCATTCCATCCTTTTCCATATTTGTTTTTCCTCGTTTTTATCCGATCAGGGATAAAATCCTGGCCTCACATGCCTCAAAATTTTTTTCCATCTGCGAAAGCCGTTCCATAAAGCCTCCTATTTTCTGTACATATTCGTAATTCCGGGAAAGCTCTCTGCACAGAACGCCGCAGTAAACCCTGCCGGCTTCTCCCGTCCAGTTATCCTCCAAAAGAGCCGCCTGCGCCTTCATGGAATTCAGGATATCAAAGATCCCTGTAAGCTCCCCCTGCATTTCCTCCTGCTTTCCCTTTAACTGCGGCGATACCACAGATATATCCCATTCCTCCATTTTCACTCCTTTCCCCTGCGATTTTCCAAAAGCCCTCTCAGAACAAAATCAGCCTATCTCCGTTTCCAATCCCCTGCTGCCTCAGCGTGAGCTCGTCCTTTAGCACGATTCCCCGCTCCCGTGCATACAAAGACATGCTCTCTCCCGCAAAAATCCCTTCCCAAAGCGCTGTCAGTTCCGCCGCCGCCCTGGCAGCCTCTCCCGCGGCCATATCCTCGTCCAGCTCAAAATCGTAGATTCCGTCTATTTCCGGAACCTGAATATCAACCAATATCATCATAAAGCGGTATCCGTATCCTCTCTGTCCTCTCTGCATCTCCCATTTTCAAATAGCCACCTCCCTTCTCCAGCCCTCGGCTCATTTCTTCAAAACCCAGATCCTCGAAAGACAGGATTCGCTGATTCCCGGCGTTTCCTCCCAGGTGGACGCCCTGCTGTCCCTGTGCAAAAAGCGCAAAGACAAACGTCCCCAAAAGCTCCGTCTCCCTTCCCGGACGCTGCAGGGCGATCACCGGCATCAGGCTTTCTTCCTGCGCCTTGCACTCAAAGCTGTCCCGGATCCTTTGCATCCTCTCCCTGTTTGCACACAGCATTCCCGCAAAATCCGAAAGATCGCACAGACACAGACACCATTTGCTCTCGCCTGCCCCCTCCTTCTGCGTCTGTATACACCGCTCGTACCAGTCCGCAAAAGCCGTCTCATCCTCACACAGAAGCAGTCTTTCTTTCTGGTTTGCCCGCTGTGCCGCCAGAAGCACCCGCTCCCGGAAGCCGTGCTTTCGGTCAAGGACAAGCACATGGATACCAAGCTGCCATAATCCACGGATCATACATAACAGCAGGTTCCGCTTCCCCGTCCGTTCTGCGCCCGATATCAGGAAAAAACTCCCCTTTCTGAACGAGATGGTCTTTATATAACCGCTTCTCTCCACATAGCCAATCGGGATCTCCTCTTTTTTTCCCGTCTTCTCAAAGGCTTTCTCTGCCATGGCGGCATACAGCGGTTTTTCCGGGAGGGAGGGAAACCTGGCTGGAATCCCTGCCCCTGCAAGTGAAGCGCTCCTCTTCCCTGCCAGCTCTTTTACCCGGTCAATGCGCTGATAATCATCCCCCGTGCCAAACACCGGCGACTGAAATTCCAGGATGCGTTCCCCATCTCTGCAAAGCCCCCTTCCCTTCACATTTTCTCTGGGGCACACCGTCATCTGATAGCGGCGCAGGATATCCCCATACTGAAAACGGTCGCTCATCTCAAGACACAGGGTCGTCTTCATCTTTTCGAAGAGCTTTCCCGGAATTTCACCGGAGCCCGTTCCCTGCACGGTAAGGATCAGGTAAATCCCGTAATTGATCCCCTCCCCCGCAAGACGCCCGATCAGAGCTTCATATTTATCCTGCGTCGTCTCCCGAAAGCTCCCGTAATTGTCGATCACAAGAAAGACATAGCCCGCCTCCTCTGCGGCATGCTTTCTGAACTGCTGAAAATTGATTCCCCTGAGCCTTTCCTTTCTTTCCTCAAACAGACGCTCCAGATGATAAAAAAAGCATTGTGCCTGCCTGCTTTGTCTCATGCTACCGAGACAGTGGGGCATGTTTTCAAAACAGCCCACTCCGGCATTGTCTGCCCCCGCAAGCAAAATCTGTATCTGCCGGGGCGAATACTCCCCGCACATCTGCCAGAGCATTGTCTGCAAAAGCGTGCTCTTTCCCGTTGACGGCCCTCCTCCAATCAGAAGGTTTCCCTCCTCCAGCGGACGGTAGAAGAGCGGATACTGCCGCTGCTGTTCCGGGTCGTCGCACAGCCCCAGGCACAGTCGTATTTCCTCCTCCTTTCTTGCGTCTCCCATGCAGATTTCCCCAAGGACAAGCCTCTGCGCGAGCTCCGGCATCCACAGCGTTCTCGCTCTTTCGCTCTCTGTCTGCTTTGCAGTCTCAGCGATATAACCGATAACCGCCTCCATCTCGGAGGGGCCCTTTTTTCCGCTCTCCTTCTTGCCGGCAATTCTCTTTCCTGTGCCAAGAACCAGAAACGCAGCCTCCTTTTTCCCTGCATCCTCATACCCGCCCCCTGCATAGCCTGCCTGAAAAAGCTCGCAGACCTCATCATTTCCCACCTGCATATAGCATTGTCCCGCTTTGGTCAGAGCGGCGGCCTGCGGCCTGTGGAGCATATCCATGCTGTCCTGCCTCTCCGCCACCCGCAGGCACAGCCGGAATCTGGTATTGCTCCAGATTTTGTCGTCCACGGTTCCCGCCGGCTTCTGGGTGGAGAGAATCAGATGGACTCCTAGGCTGCGGCCCACCTGGGCCACGCTGATAATTTCCTGCATGAATTCCGGCTCCTCCTTTTTCAGCTCCGCAAATTCATCCACCACCAGGAGCAGATGGGGAACCGGCTCCGCTGCGCCGCCCTGCCTGTAAAGCTCCATATAATCCTCCACGTGACTCACGCCAAAGTGCCCGAACAGTCGCTGCCGTCTCCTGTTTTCGCTTTTGATGGAAATCAGGGCTCTGCGGATCTGACCGCCCGAGAGATTGGAGATCACACCGGCGCAGTGGGGAAGCCCGCGCAGGGCGTTTCCCACCGAGCCGCCCTTATAGTCGATAATAAAAAAGTTCACGTCCTCCGGCCCGAAGGAAACGGCAAGGGATAACAGATAGGTCTGGAGAAGCTCGCTCTTGCCCGATCCCGTGGTGCCAGCAATCAGACCGTGCGGCCCGTGGAATTTCTCATGAATATCCAGGCAGATTAACTTTCCTCCCCTGCCTTTTCCCACAGGAACCCGCATGCTCTCCCCGGTCCGGCCGCGGCTCCATCTGCCGAAGCAGTTCAGCTCCTGTACTCTCCTGCAGGAATACAGCTCCAAAAAGGAAACCTTATCCGCAAGGGCATCCTCCCGCTCCCCTCCCTTCGGGAAAAGCCCGGCCATTTTTCGCATATAGGCCTCCGCCTCCATAAAGCCGCATTCCTCCAGGGAAAGACTCTGCCTTTTGACCTCGTCCTGCCCGTAAAGCACGATTTCTTCCCTGCCCTGTTCCCGTATCACAAAGCCTCTGCACTGTCCCGGAAGATACTCCCTCTCCCTGTGCACAAAAATGGAATAAATACCGCTCCCTCCTTTTACCCCGGATCCGAAAATCTCAGTTCCCGCTCCCTCTGCAAGCTCCGGGCTTGCTGCGATCAGAAGATAGAAGGGCCTCTCCTTCTCCCCCTCCTGTCCGGCAAGCTCTCTTTTGAGCTCCGGCAGGATTTCGCCCGCTTCCCTCTCGTCCCCCGCAAGATAGCGCACTCTCCTCCCCCTGCTCCAGATATGGGGCAGCCATTTCAGGCAGGCTGCAAAATCCCGGTCGGCCTCCTTTTGCCTGTCGTAAAAGAAGGCGATCCGCATACTCCGGCTGCTATGGCTGGCCGCAAGCTGAACCAGGGCCTGTAAAAGCACGGAATAAATCCCCTCTCCCGCAAAACCCACGCTCCCGGCCTGTTCCAGGTCAATTCCCACAGGGACAGAAGGCATGGTCAAAAACGCATCCGCAAGCCGGTAAGCCTCCTGCACCAGCGAATCCTGATTCAGTTCCCTGTTCTTACCGGAATGCTTGATCTGAATCGGAAAGGGCCTTTCGCCCAGCCCAAGCCTGACAAACAGATAGTCCTTCTGAAAGGCGCTGCAGTTCCAGAACACGCTTCCCGCTCCCTCCAGGATCCTTTGACAGGAGGGATATTTTTTTCCAAGCGCCTCCTGGTTTTCCGCAAGGCACTGCGAGAGATATTGCCCCGTCTTGGCCAGATATTCCCGGTATATTTCCTTATTTCTTATGATTTCCCTGACACCGGCTTTCTTTTTGTACACATGATTTACCATTCCCCAGAAAACCCCAAGCAGCGCTGTAAAAGCCGTCATGACCATGGAGATCCTGTAATAACCGCCCCCTCTCTCCCCCAGCAGCGCGCCGCCGAGAGCCGCCATCAAAAGAGCCGGAAGCACCATGGTCATGGACGGGCCGAGAGAGAGCAGAAGCGGCCCCTCCCACTGAGGTCTTATATTCTGCGGCATGTCAAGCTCCAGTTCACCCGCATGAAGCTCGGCTTCCTCTCTCACGCTCCTTGTCAGCTGCGGGCAGGGAATGTTTTCCTTCTGCGGCCTGTCCAAAGATGAGACGTCCTCCTTTCCCTCCGCCGTCCGCAGCGTGCCGTAAAAGGCGCTGCAGATCAGAAATTCCTCCAGGCAGAGCATCGAAAGCCCCCAGAGCTGCACACAGTCGCCCTCATTCAGCAAAACCCTTCCCCGGACCGCCCTCCCATTGACATACAGTCCGCTAATCTTTCTCTCCCGCTCCGGTATGCAGGTCTCCAGCAAATACCCTTCCTCCCTGTGTCGTATGAGAATCTGCCTGCTTCGGCTAAAGGAAAGGCACTCATAAAAAACCTCGTTTCGGTAGGCGCTTCCGACACTGATCTGGCTCCTGCTGCCGGGTATCACTCTTTTGCAGGGACAGAGCCTCTCCTTGCCCCCGGACAGAACGACAGCCGCCTCTTCCCCCGTCTGGGTCTTCAGACTGTAAAAACTGCTTTCGGCCGCCCGTCTGCCATCCAGC
>Ga0137309_100462_pt1 | contig 30837 bp, 24 predicted proteins | sample NAcewiD2O_June_FD_97179 | JGI IMG/M metagenome (GOLD analysis project Ga0137309, IMG submission 97179) | Mouse cecal microbial communities from Vienna, Austria - N-Acetylneuraminic amended D2O_June | ecosystem: Host-associated > Mammals > Digestive system > Large intestine > Cecum | place... | reverse complement strand
CGTCAGCAACGGACAGAGGTCACCCAGGATCAGGTCATCCAGGAGCTGGCAGCGATCGCCTTCGCCCGGGTGACGGATTACGTGGAGATAAAAAGCAACGGTCCTTCTTCCATGGTGCTGATAAAATCCACAGACTCATTATCCGAAGAACAGCGCCGGGCAATAGCCGGCATCAAAGAAGGAGCAAACGGCATCGAGATCAAGTTGAATGATAAAGAAAAAGCTCTGGAGCTCCTGGGGCGGCACCTGGGGATGTGGAATGACCGTTTGGATCTGAAAGTTCCGGTCATTGACGATGCCGTAAAGGAGATGGAGGAATACTTTGAACAGCAGAAAGCAAGCGGTTCTGGACCTCCTGTGGAATGAACCGTATAAAATTGGACACTGGGTAGGTTTCAAAGATTTGACCGGGCTGCATAATACGTGGCTCCGGTCTTTTTTGTATTCTCATGAGGATCAGACACTGCTTGCGCACCGCGGATCTTACAAGACAACGGATCTGTCTCTGTTCCTTGCGCTCCATGCGATCGAGCGGCCCAATGAAAATGTGATGTTCTTCCGGAAGACGGATGATGATGTGACAGAGGTGATCACTCAGACCAGAAAGATCCTGCAGTCGTCGGTGATTGGGCGGATCGTATATGATCTGTACGACCTTAGCCTGCAGCTGATCACAGCAAATAATTCGGAAATCATGACAAACCTCTGCACATCCACAAGGGGTGCATCCCAGATCATGGGGCTTGGTATCGGTACATCCATTACTGGAAAGCACGGGGATATCATCGTAACAGATGATATTGTGAACCTGAGGGACCGCACGAGCCGGGCAGAGCGGGAGCGCACCAGGATTCAGTACATGGAGCTCCAGAACATCCGCAACCGGGGCGGCCGGTTCATTAATACCGGTACGCCTTGGCACAAAGAGGATGCGATTTCATTAATGCCGAATGTGAAGCGGTATGACTGCTATTCTACAAGCCTGATCACCCGGGACAAGCTGGAAGAGCTCCGGCAGTCCATGTCGGATAGCCTTTTCGCGGCAAATTATGAGCTGAGACATATTGCGGATAAGGATGCCATGTTTAAAGAGCCGGAGTTTACAAAGGATGTGGAAAAAATCTACGGAGGGATTGCTCATATCGATGCCGCATATGACGGAGCAGATGGAACTGCATTCACTATAATCCGGAAGACAAAGGATGGATTTATAGGTTTTGGTAAACGCTGGGACAGACATGTGGATGACTGCCTGAATGAGATTTCTATTTACCATAAGCGTTTCAGGGCGGGAACTATTTATTGTGAGGATAATGCGGATAAGGGTTATCTGAGAAAAGAGATTGCCGGTATGGGGATTCCGGTTTCAGGATATCACGAAAAAATGAATAAGTTTGTGAAAATATCCACGTATCTCCGAAAGAACTGGAAGAAAATAAAATGGCTGGAAGAGACGGATCCGGAATATATCAATGAGATCTTGGACTATTCAGAATTTGCGGAGCATGATGACAGTCCGGATTCCGCGGCAAGCATATTTAGAAAACTGGAAACACGGGCTGCATATAACAACGGCCTGAGGGGAGGCGTATAAAATGTTCAGGGTGCCGACTGGTACGGTTATGACGACAGAACTGCTTGGGAAATATATGGCGAAGCACAAGCGGGAAATTTCCGAGAGGTATCAGAAACTGCAGGATGCATATGAAAATAAGTATGAGATCAGCAGGCGGGAGAAAAAAGCGGACTGGAAACCGGATAACCGGATTCCGGTCAACTTTGCGAAGTATATCGTAGATACTATGAATGGGTTCTTCATAGGAATCCCGATCAAGACCACGAGTGATGATAAGGAGATATCCGAATACCTGGAATTTCTGGATCAGTACAATGACCAGGACGATAGTAATGCGGAATTATCCAAGATATGCAGCATCTACGGAAGCGGCTTTGAAATGTATTATGTGGATGGGATGGGGAATATCGGGATTACATATCTTTCACCGATGGATGCGTTTATGATCTATGATGACAGCATCCTGGAGAGACCGATGTTTTTTGTACGGCATTATAAGGATGCGGACAATGTGGAGCATGGAAGCTGGTCAGATGGGAGGGTAGTACAGCATTTTATCAACCACGGTTCCTATCAGTGGGTGGATGAAGAAAAGATTCACGGCTTTGATGGGGTTCCGGCAACGGAATATCTGGAAAATAAGGAGCGAATTGGGATATTCGAAAGCGTGCTTCCCATGATCGAGGCTCACCATAAAGCAGTCAGTGAAAAAGCGAATGACGTGGATTATTTTGCGGACGCCTATTTGAAAATACTGGGGGCGAAGTTGGAAGCGAGTGATCTGGAAGTTCTGCGTAGAAACAGGGTGATTAATTTTGAAGGGATGGACGCCCTGAATATCGTGGTTGATTTCCTGCAGAAGCCGAATGGAGATACGACCCAGGAAAACCTGATCAATCGGCTTGAAAAGCTCATTTTCCAGATCAGTATGGTAGCGAATATTTCAGATGAAAATTTCGGGACATCCTCAGGCATTGCTTTGAAATATAAGCTGCAGGGAATGAGCAATCTTGCAAAGACCAAGGAGCGAAAATTTATCTCCGGTATGAACAGGCGGTATAAGCTGATCTTCAGCAATCCGGTTTCTGGCATGCAAGGGGACGCGTGGGTAAACATCAAGTACAAGTTTACCCAGAATATTCCCGCCAATACCCTGGACGAAGCCCAGACTGCTTCCCAACTCAGCGGGATCGTCAGCCATGAGACCCAGCTGGGGATTCTTTCCGCTGTGGATAACGTGAAGGAAGAACTGGAACGTATAGAAAAGGAGCAAGATCAGGAGGGGTATGAGACAGACTATCCAACGAACAGGACGGCAGACGATGTACAGGCTGATCTTTACAGCGGGGATGTGGGATTATGAACTATTGGCAGCGGCGTCAGCATCAACTGAATCAACAATTGGAAAAGGATGAGGTCAGACTGAAAAAGCGGCTGTCATCCTTTTATGATACCGAATTTCGAAAACTGGACAGGCAGATCGCGGCATATTATAAGCAGTATGGCACGGATCATGTCATGGAATACCGGAGACTGCTGGAAGAACTTCCGCCAGAGGATAAACGTCTTTTGATAGAGCAGATGGATGTATTCGCGGAGAAATATCCACAGTATGCCCACTTGATGCCGGTGCGGGAATCGGTTTATAAACTGGATCGGCTGGAAGGTCTGCAATATTCTGTACGGATGCAGCAGCTGGAGATCGGGGCTGCTACACAAAAAGAGATCCGGGAACATTTGGAAAGGCAGGCTCTCCGCGGAGGCAATGCAGCTGCCCAGGCAATGGGGTTCGGTGAGAATTTTTATTCCATGAATCCGGATATTGTAAAGCAGTTTGTTGGTGCGGCCTGGTCGAACGGGGAAAATTTTTCACAGAAGATCTGGAAGAACACGGAGAAGCTGGCGGGTTATTTGAATACGGATATTGCGCAGGGATTTGCACGGGGAGATTCTTATGAAAAGCTGGTAAGGAATCTCCGGCAGAGATTTGGAAAGGTCAGCCGGAAGGATGCTTACAGGCTGATCTATACAGAAGGGACTTATGTGATGGCGGAGGCCACCATGCAGCCCTTCACAGAGGATTTTGAGGAGTATCGGCTGTCCACGGCGGCAGATGGAAAAGTGTGTGATCTCTGTCGGGAGCTTGCAAAAAAGAAGTTCCGAATCCAGGACAGACAGCCAGGCGTGAATTTCCCTCCGCTCCATCCCTGGTGCAGATGTACATTTACGATTGAGGTGGAAGATTGGGATAAGTGGATAGAGGACTATGAGAACAGGCATGGGAATGGTCAGGCCGAAAAAACTGCAGGAAGCTTCCTGTATAATATAAAGTGCAAAGGGAGTTGATAAAAAAAGATACCTCGTGTATAGTTGAATTATTACTGACCCGATAGTTGGTAAAATTCAAGAACACAAGAGGTATCTAAGATGAATAGTAAAGCAAAGAAAGCAAAAAAGCAAGCAGTTATTAACAATTCAACAACAAATATTTTATCAAAGGAAGAACTGGCCAGGAGGACTGCCATGCTTCAGGAAGGCATGAAGGCTGCGACCTGGCGGGAACTGGAAACAAATGGCAAATTCACAAAGAACGATAAACTCACGTTTATTAGCGATGATATGCTTATCATCGGATGCGATATCGGAAGTGAAATGCACTATGTGAGAGCCATTGATTCCAGGGGACGGGAACTGAGCCAGGACGCGTTTCCGTTCAGCAACAGCTCAGAAGGCTTTCAGAGCGCAAAGGCCTGGGCTTTGGAACTGGCTGCCGCAAATGACAAGCATCAGATCGTGCTCGGCCTTGAGCCGACAGGGCACTACTGGTTCTGCCTTGCGGCATGGATGGTTAGCAATGATATCAGTGTTGTGCAGGTGAATCCTTACGCGGTGAAGCAGACGAAGGAGATTGAGGACAACAGCCAGCGTAAAGATGACCGGAAAGATCCGAAACTGATCGCAAATCTTGTGAAGGATGGGAATTATGGCATGCCCTATCTGCCAGAAGGGCTGTACGCGGATCTGCGGAGATTATCCATGCTGCGGGACCAGCTGACAGAAGACCGGATCAGGAACATCAACCGCCTGCACAGGGAGATGAAGATTTACTTTCCGGAATACAGGGACGCGTTTGGGAAGTTGGACGGGGCATTCACCCTGGAGGCCTTAAAAGCAGCCCCCTTCCCGGAGGATATCGTAAGATTAGGGGTGGACGGCCTGAAGGATATCTGGCATAGAGCAAAGCTGCGTGGGCGCGGCTACAGCAAGGCAGACCAGATTGTCCAGTACGCAAAGGAAAGCATCGGCCTGGAGCATGGGAGAGCCGGAGGAAGGAAAGCGGTCAAAATCCTTGCGGAGCAGATCGAGTCCCTGTCAGAGGCGTTGGAAGAGATAGAAGCAGAGCTTCACCAGAAGTGCCGTGAAATTCCTTATGCGGAGAATATCCTGGAGATCAGGGGCATCGGCGAAAACATTCTGGCCGGGATCCTGGCTGAGATGGGGGACATCACTCGTTTCGATGATGCCAGTGAGATCCAGAAACTGAGCGGGCTTGGGCTGGTAGCGTGTAGTTCCGGCAAGCATAAGGGGGAGACCAAAATTAGCCATCGTGGGCGTAAGAGACTGAGATACTGGTTGTTTCAGGCGGCAAAATCAGCGGTATCCCATGGGGAGGAATTCAAGGAGCTGCATGCGCATTATACGACAAGGAAGGATAATCCGCTCAAGAAGATGCAGTCGCTGATCGTGATTGCCTGTAAGCTCCTCAGAATTATTTTTACGCTACTAAGGACGGGTTGTAGATATGACCCAATGAAGATGCTTAGGGATATCAAACGGCCTGAACGGGCAGCGGCACAGGCAGCATAAGGAAGAAAGTCCGGAAAAGAACCATATCCTCCAGCGCCCTGCCGAACGGCTGTTGGTGAAACAGCGGCTGGGCAGGGTCCTGGAGAAGGGAACCCGAGAATGATGGCGTAGCAGATACGGCATCCGTACCAACAGCCAGACGGAACGATGGCGGCATAGCGTCCACTGAATTAACGGTGCAGCCAGAGGGAGGTCAGGTCAGAAGTAATTCAATAGTAAAACAAGAGCCGTAGCCAGCGGTGGTGTTCTCCGTGGGGCAAGACCCCGTTTGAAAGCTTGGCTGGCACTCGGTGTATGGATAGGTGGGACGAAGGAAGTTGGGACACGATCCCCATAGACACGGAAGGTTCACCGCCATAGTTGAACAGAGGGAAAATGGCCTTTATAGAGTAGAAACAAGGGACGCTCTATTCCCCCATACCCATCTATCAACTATTCAGTACCAGATACGATGATATCCATCACCATTGGCTCCTGTTTAAGAGGTATAAAAACACGTCAAGCCCGCAAAAAACTTACATTTAGGGCTTGACATAATAGGAAGCTTCCAGTTCCATTTTCTTATCCGGGCACTGCATTGACCAACAGCCTTATTGTAACACAGCAATCCTCACATCATACTTCTTCAGCATTTCCCCTTCCTCCATCGTCCGTCCCGACAGCAGATCCTTCTTCCCGGCAAATACCGCCGGCAGCGGAAGCTCCTGATCCTTGAAGTTCATCACAAAATAGACCGCCCCTACATCCGAGATCCGTCTCGTCACTTCCAATTCTGTTTCTTCCCCGATCACGGAAGCAACGCCCGCCCCGTCGCAGGCCAGATCCAGCACTTTCTCCAGCCCGTCCTCCGAAAGCACGGTTCCCACATAATACACGAATCCCTTTCCGAACGCATTTCTCGTAACAGCCGGTGTTCCCGCATAGAAATTGCTCCCATACCGGGCAATCTCTTCCGCGCCTTCCAGATGGAGGATATCGCACAGCATTCCGCACTGATCCTTGCTCCCGTCGGTAAATACGATCTCATTGGACTGCTCCGGCGCCAGCGCGTCAATCTCCTCGGCCCACACGCCTGCCAGCTTCCTCAGGGGGCCAGGGTAGCCGCCCAGATGTACGTTGTCGGATTCATTGACAATGCCGCTCATGAAACCGGTGACAAAGGTGCCGCCTGCTGCCACGTATGCTTCGATGGCCTCCGCCATACCTGCCTTCACCATGTACAGAACTGGCGCAGCTACCAGATCGTATTTGGAGAGATCCGCATCCACAGGGATCATATCTACGGAAATATTTTTCTGGTAAAAATATTCGTAATAACGGGAAATCTGGTCCACATATTTCAGGTCCACATTGGGGCCGCTTGTGTATTCCAGCGCCCAGTAGTTGTCCCAGTCGAACAGGATCCCCACCTTCGATTCCGTCCCGGAGCCGATGATGGAATCCCCGATCCGGTTCAGCTCTTCCCCGAGCCGCGCCACCTCACGGAATACCCTGGTCTGGTCCGTACCCGCATGGGCGATCACGGCTCCGTGGAACTTCTCGCAGCCGCCCACAGATCTGCGGAGCTGGAAAAACTGGACCGTGTCCCCGCCGTGGGCAACGGTCTGCCAGCTCTGCGCCCGCATCTGCCCCGGCTTTTTCAGGGAATTGTAGGGCTGCCAGTTCTGCTGGCTGGGGGTCTGCTCCATCAGCATGAAGGGCGCGTTTTTCAGTCCGCGCATCAGGTCATGCCGCATGGCCACGTGGCTCCAGGGGGTATCGTAGCTGGGATAATTGTCCCAGGAAACAATGTCCATCTCCTTCGCCCATTTGAAATAATCCAGCCCCTTGTAGGTGCCCATCAGATTCGTTGTCACCGGGGCCGCTTTGTCATACTGCCGGATGGAGTCCCGCTCCAGCCGGAAATTATCCAGAATGCTGTCCGACATGAAGCGGCGGTAATCAATGGAGATCCCAGCAAATGCAGTCTTTTCACATCCAAATTCTCCGCTTTCCTGCCACGGGATCCCTTCGCTGAGGGCATTTGGCAGCACGATCTCATCCCAATCGTAAATGTTGTGGCCCCAGAAGGTCAGGTTCCATGCCTGGTTCAGGGCTTCGACCGTCCCATATTTTTTCCGCAGCCAGACCCGAAACGCCTTTTCACAGTTCTCGCAATAGCATTCCCCGCCGTACTCATTATTGATATGCCAGCATACCACATTTTCATTGCTTCCGTAGCGCTCTGCCAGTCTTGCCGTCAGTTCCTGGATAAAATGCCGGTACACCGGGCTGTTGGGGCAGGCATTGTGGCGCTGTCCGAACTTGTGGCGGCGGCCCTCATAATCCACCCGCGCCACCTCCGGATAGCGCTTCACCATCCACGCCGGAAGGGCAGCCGTGGAGGTTGCCAGCACGATCTGCTTCCCCGCCTTTGTCAGCGTGTCCACGATCGCGTCCAGCTCGTGAAAATCGTAAACCTCCTCCGACGGCTGGAGCCGGGCCCAGGAAAATACGTTGATGGTGGCGCTGTTAATCCCCGCCTTGTCAAACAGCTCCATGTCCTGCTGCCAGATCTCCCTCGGCCACTGTTCCGGGTTGTAGTCTCCGCCGTATAACATTTTTTTGAATTTTGCTCCCATTGTCTGATACCTCCGTATGTGCTTGATCACTTTTTATTTATTATAGTCTTTTTTGGGAATGAAAAGTATGGTAAGCTAGACTAAAAAATATGAATATTCGAAACAAAAACGGAGGTAAACCATGCCTATCTTTTTCAAGCTTTCCATTCAGGAGCTGCCCCTGACCATTGACAGCATCGGCAACCGCTGGTCTCAGGAATCCATTTCCCGTCCAAAAGGCTTTCCCCTGTACCACTGGCTCCAGACGGAGAACGGGCAGGGAACGGTCACTCTGGCCGGGGAGGACATCATCCTGAATCCGGGCGAGGGAATCCTGATCTCCCCCCACACGCCTCACCGCTACCGGAACAACACCAAAAGCTGGAGGACCGCTTTCCTGACCTTCGGCGGGACACTGGCGAATGACATCCGGAAAATATGCGGGGAAGCTTCTTACCTTTTCATTGACGCGGAAGAGGGACAATATTTCCAGGAGTGGATCGACCGGACGCTTCTTTCCTATCAGGAAAACCGTCTGGACGACCTGAGCCTTTCCGCCCAGTGCTACGAATTTTTGATGCATTTTTCCGGCATTTACAGGAAGCATTCGCAGACAGAGCATCCGCTGTACCGCCAGTATGTGGCTCCGATAATAGAAAGAATTGAAACAGATCCCGCTGCTGTCCCGGATGTGGACAGCCTGGCCCGTGAGGTCCATGTCAGCCCTCAGTATCTTACACGGCTGTTCCGGCGGTTTACCGGATATTCCGCGCAGAATTATATCACCCGGTTCCGGATCAACCGGGCGAAGGAGCTGCTGGTCGGGAAGCCTTACCTGCAAGTGCAGAGCATCAGCCATATGAGCGGATTTCATGATGTCAGCTACTTTATTTCCGTATTCCGCCGGCAGACCGGAACGACGCCGAAGCAGTTTCGGAAGAATTATGGGGTGAATGGGAGCTGAGGCCCATCTCCCTCCTGGCGCTCCATCTGGCCGGATAGAACACTTATTTACAATTCCTCAATAAACTGGATCCCCTTCTCATGCGCCAGCACTTCCAATATCTCCGAGTGGGTACGGTAGATCTGACTGGTGACCGTGACCGTATAGCTGAGGATCCCTGACCTTCCGCTTTGTTCGGACCAGGAAAATCCTTTATTTACCCGGATATTGCTTACCTCCAGCTCATGCTCCCTGGCATACTGCAGGAAACCGCTGAAATTGCCTTTTTCTACATTGTATTCAATATACAGATCCAGATATCTGGACTTTTTCCGGATCCAGATGTCGAATTTTAAAAGCCCGGACACGGTAAACGCAATCGCAAGGCCGCCCAGAACCGCACCCTCGTAAAATCCGATCCCGATCGCAAGGCCGCTGCAGGCGGCAGTCCATAAGCCCGCCGCAGTAGTGATCCCCATGATCTTATTTCTCCCGGTCAGCACGATCGTCCCCGCACCCAGAAAACCGATGCCGCTGATCACCTGTGCTCCCAGGCGCACCGGGTCTCCGGTTTCAAATGTAACATACACATACTGGTTCGTCATCATCACCAGCGCAGAGCCCAGGCACACCAGGATATACGTCCGAAGTCCGGCGGGGCGGTTCTTCCTCCCCCGCTCTACTCCCAGGATCCCCCCGATCAGAATGGACAGGAGGATCCGAAGTGATATTGATACCACATTCAAGTCCCGCAGATATTCCATAACCGCTTCCAAAATACTTCCAACCTCCTATTCTGCCCTTGCCCTCTTTGACGCAAAAAGTCCGTTGCCGAAATCACGATCATTCTATCCTTTGGCCGGTGAAATCTACTGTGAGTATTCCGTCGGCCACAGCCGCAAATCGGCCTGTTTCCTTATACGGCTTGCGCATCGCATGATACCGCGCAGGAGATTTCTCTTACGCTCAATATAAAATCTGCCGTACCTTCTCAACTGTAATATTGCATTCGGACGCAATATTCTGTTCATTCTCCCCCTGCGCCTGCAGCTTGAATACTTTTTTTGTTAATTTGATACCGTTTTCTTCACCGATCTTCCTGCCGCGCTTTTCTCCTCGCTTTTCTCCTCGCTTTTCTCCTCGCTTCTCTCCTTGTTTCGCCGCACGCTGCGCCGCGCGTTCCGCCGCACGTTTCGCCGCATCGACAACAAACGTATTATAATCCTTCAGCGCCTTCTCCCTAGCTTCATATTCCAGCCGCTTGATATCATCCGCGCTCAGCTTCTGCAGCGTATCATACGCCTCCTCCAAATAGATACTTTCCTTCGCCATCTGTTGAAATTCCTCCTTGCTTTTCCCGTCAAAAAAACGCATCCAGTTGACAATATCTTCCCCGGTCTTGATCTCCTTCGGCAGCTTCTTCAGTTCCAGGACCTGGATCTCCAGCTTGTCACTGTAGAGCTTTCCTGTCTTCCTGTCGCAGAAGCCGATCCTGCGGTAAAATCTCTTATCCTTCGGAAAATGTATAAAATCCAGGATACTGACATGTATACATTTTTTGAGGTTTCCATAGGATCCTCCAGATTTCAGCTGCCCTGAAAACATTTTACAGAGATAGAACAAAGTCCGCTCATCCCAGAAATCATACTTTTTCACCTGCATCTCCATGTTGATCTGGACACCGTCCAGCATACGCACACGCACATCTAAGATCCCAAGTTTATCGTCTGCGTGGTCACGCTGTAAATGGGTGAGAAGCAGCTCCGTCTTTTCGATCGTTTCCGGGGGAACCCGCAGGATCGCGGCGCAGAAGCCTTTCCGTACGATCGGGTTCTCCATCAGCCCCGCAAAGCATACATCCACCTTCGGGGACATGATAAAGTCACTGTCCGTTTTTTGAATTTTCTTAGTTTTCTGAGTCATGCAATTCTCCTTTCTCCTGCAGTGCTTTCCGGTGTTACATGTCACACCCTGACCGATCACCACGCTGAGCGGTCAGGAGGATGTACATAAGCCTCAAAATGTGATCAGTAACTTTCCGGCCGGCCGCCTGAAGAGCTAAAAAGAATTGTCTCACTTCCTGAACTCATCATAACATGAAATATCCGTTCAGAAAAGTAAAATTCTCCCGAAAAAAGCCAAATTAACACTCTTAAAATAAGACCAACCCTAAAGCCTGCTTTGTAAAAAACTTTGATTGAGTAACCCGGTGATCTACCGGTAAGAATAAAAAAGATGAATACCTTTTTGAATTCTTCCTGACAAGAATAACACATTGCTGTCGAATATACAACCCCGAATGTATTTTCGATTTTTTGACGTTACAGGTCGTTACATGTCACACCCCGACCAATCACCACGCTGATTGGTCGGGAGGATGCACATAAGAGCTGGTATTCAGGCCGTCCATTGCCGTAGGCAATTTAAAATGACGGCCTGAGTTACAGGGCACGCCTGGTCAAGGTGTGACCTGTAACTACAGGTCAGTTACTGTTCACACGGTGCCGTGCACTTGCTGCACGGCGTCCGGCCAATAAAGTAACATTTGCCATAATATCCAGCCCCTCGCCGAAGGCGACTTAAAATGGGCTGGATACTGTTACCGCATTTATTCTTTTCCGCGCTTCTCGGCCACCCCATGCTCCAGATACGCCTGATACGCGTCCAGCCCTTCCTGATCGATCATCGCCTGCTGCACGCCGAACCGGGTAACACTGACATCCGCCGCATAGGTTGCCAGCCGGATCGACCGGACGATATCGTATTTTCTGGAAAGGCATACCGCCATCGCGCTGATAAATGCATCCCCCGCGCCTGTCACATCTACAACCGAAAATTTCTGCGACTCGAAAAAACGTGCATAATCTTTATTTTTCAGATAGCAGCCCTTTTCCCCAAGTGTAATAATGATATTCTTGATCCCCTTGGAAAACAGGATCTCCGCCCGTTCTTCAATTGTCATGTCTCCGGGCACGAGCCGCGCCGCCTCATCCTCATTGGGCACAAAATAATCGATCTTTCCGAAAAGTTCTTCTTCCAGCGCTTCGATTGCGGAAGGCTTCACGATCATCTTCACTTTCTTTTTCAGGCACATATCCATGGCCGTAAAAACCGTCTCTTCGGAAAGCTCCATATTGATAATGCAAAAACCCGCCCCGTCAAAAACAGACTCGTATTTTTTGATGTGTCCGCTGTCCAGGCACTGGTTTGCACCCTCCTCGATAATGATCGTATTTTGCCCGCCTGTCCCAACTGTAATGTAGGCCTTTCCGGTTGTCTGGAAGGGGCAGAACACAACCCCGTTCATCCGGACCCCCGCTTCTGTCAGGCTGTTATAAATCATCCGCCCTTCCTGGTCGTTTCCCAGACACCCCAGCATATACGCAGCCCCTCCGAGCTTCCCGATCCCGGCCGCCTGATTGGCCCCGTCCCCGCCGGGAAACTGCATGGTCCTCTTTACACGAAGAGTTCCGCCTCTTGTACGGGTATTGTCCACTATAACATTACAATCCATATTCATATTTCCGATTACAATGATCTTTTCGGTCCTTCCATCTTCCGACCGGTTTTCAGCACTGCCCCTTTCTATGATTTCCGGCTCCGCGGCAGCGTTGTAGATCCATCCCGGCTCCTGAAATTCTACCATCCCATTCAAAGCATCCATTACCTTACACGCGATCCGTGAGACAGACACTTCCACTGTCGTAACAGGCGGTATCAGTTGCTCTGCTAGGCCGCCGTTTCCCATACATACCACAGATACCTCACCCGGAATAGATAAACCGCATTTTACAAGGCCTGCATAAAGATAATTGCAGAATCTGATATCAGAACAAAAGATTGCCGTCACTCCGCTTTCCACGCAGCCTCCAACCATTTCCTCCGTCAAGCTCTCTTCCAACTCAAAAATCCATTCTTCCTTTGGCTGTGTAAATATCTCCTCGTAAGCCTTTCGGTATCCTGCCTTGATCTCTTCCTCTCCCTGCTTCAAAAAACAGGCAATCTTTCTATGTCCCTGATCCAGCAGATACCGGATCCCAACATATCCCATTTGCTCGGCGCTGTACTGTATTACAGATAATTTTTCTTCCCGCGCGGCGGAGGATCGTACGCCAACCTCCACCGTCGGAAGCAGATACCCGCCTCTTCCTCCCTGTCCGAGGAATATCATCCCGTTGATCCCTTTATTTTCTAATATCCGCAGGTATTTCGCCCTGCGTTCCTCTTCCGCCGCATTGCAGACTACGATATTATAGCCATAGTCAAATGCTTTATTTTCAATCGCATATAAAAGCTCTTTGTGAAAAGCCTGCCCCTCGTCCAACACAACGGCGATCATATTCATCCTGGGAGCCGCATTCTTTATAACACCTGAATACGGAACATAATGATACTCCTTGACCACGTCCAGAACCTTTTTTCTCGTTTCCTCACTGATCGTTCTGTCATCATGCAGCACCTTTGATACGGTAGACGCGGAAACATCACACAGCTTTGCGATATCCTTGATATTCATGCCCTGATTTTCTCCTTTTGCCCTCTTCCCTCACCACAGATATTGTACCACAGCCGCATGAAAAAATCTATTCCGTCAGGACGGCATCTTGCAGAAAGCAATTTTCAAGTTACGATTCACGGCCGGTCAGGCCGTGAATTGTAACATTTTCAAACATGCTCTAACCGATAAAATAAATCTCCGAATATATAATTTCTCCAGCAATAGGTCGCGACCTTGATCACTGGCCTGTTTTCTTCACGCTCGTAACGCAGGTCTTCCTTAAGGACCGGCGCGCTTTCATATCTGGACAGTACCCAGTTTGGATTTTTTAAAAACGCGATCACTGAAATATCCCATACGATCCTGCTCCAGCTGATATGCTCCGTCGGAAATTTCCCCAGATACTCCTCGCTGTAGTCTTCTCTGCCCAAAAGATATCCGCCCCGGTCTACCTGCATAAATGCTTTTTCCGCCTCTTCGTTGCAAAATGCCCCGGCTACGATGGAATACAGATAATCCCCCAATTCATTCTTTCCCGCCAGGTTCACCTTAAGCTCCTGCTCCGATACGGTAAGCGCCGACGCGACATTCATACAGGGGACCAATACCAGCGGCACTCCGCTGTCCAAAACGATCTGGGACGCCTTCACATCCTGCATCATGTTGAACTCGATCCCATGCCCAAATTCCAGCGGCTGCCCCGCAAGCCAGACCACGACGATCCTGTCGATAATAGACGGATCCATCAGAATGGCTGACGCAATATTCGTGATCGCCCCGATGGCCGCAATATACAGCGGCTCCTCCGATTCCTTCGCTCGCCGGACCAGATCCTCAGCGGCGGCGCTGGCCACCGGTTTCCCATCCGTCCCGATATATCGGTCCGAGCCGTAAAAAATCCTGTTCTCCGGATCCATATGCAGCAGATCAAAAACCCTCCGGATCTCATCATAGCTCTGCCTCATGCCGTCCCCCGGATCCACGGCGTGGCCGATCAGATCCGACGACTTTTCAACCATCTCTTTGGACGCCTGAAAATTTTGAAAGCATTCATGGGAAAACGGCGCCGCGTATACCGCTTCCACCTGAAACCGTTCCGGCGACCTCAGCGCCCATGCGATCGCGAACTGGTCGTCCACCTCATTCTTCGCGTCCGTATCGATCACCAGACGCAGCCTGCCTGTCGGAATCTGCAGTCTTTTTTTTCTTTCTTCGTTATTCATCCTTCTTTCTCCAATCATCATGTCATGTTCTGCGCAGCCGCTCCATCCTGACTTGTCTGTTTCTCCGGCCGCACAGGCCAAAAAGCCTGGGCGGCATCCGGCCCGCCGCTTCATTCCAGGTACCACTGGTCCGCGTCCTCCGCCTCCAGTCCCTTCATATATTTTTTCATGTTCCTTTCTGCGGGAAAAGACAGAAGCAGCATGTACACTGCTGGCACGGCCGCGGCGCTTACCGGCAGTACATACACGGCATACAGAGCCGCCGCCAGGAGCACAGCCGCGCACAGGCTTGAAAAAAAGTACCGATACCCCATATATACCGCGCCCAGAAGTATGGATTTCACGGATCCCCGGAATCTTGACAGAACCGGACACAGATAGACCTGCGAAAACAGGCCGAATACGAGAAGCACTCTTGAAGTGATCGTAAATATCATCCCCTGAGCCGAGGTTACTTCAAACTGTCCCGCGAACGCCAGCCAATTCAGCGTGATGATCCCATATACGCATACCGCCGCGCTCAGCGCGATCCCCTGCTTCATATTTTGCAGGAAGGCTCCCCAAAAAACCTGGAAGAGCTTCCCTCTTCCCCGCCGCAGGTACTTTACAACCGTATAATACAATGCCGCGCCTGCCGGAACGGCTGTGACTGCCGGTATACAACACAGCAGCCACAGTATGCTGAGTATGACAATATCCGCCGCTTTTTCGGCAGCTCCCAGGAATCCATATTTATCATCATACATCTTGCTTTATCCTTTCACCCCGCCGCTTGTAATTCCCTGTACAAAATACTTCTGCAGCGGCAAAAACAGAAAGATCGGGATGATCGCCGATACTGTCGCGGCAGCATAAATGTATCCCCAGTGAATCACATTCTGCTCCTTAAAATTCGCCACTGCCACGGTCACAACCTTCACCTCCCGCGCCCGCGCCGCCAGCAAAGGCCACAGATAATCATTCCATTGGTTCACAAAGATCATAAGCCCTGCCGTTATGATGATCGGTTTGGACAGAGGAAGGACGATCCTGGAAAATGACGTCCACCATCCGCCCCCGTCGATCTCTACGGATTCCAGCAGTGCCTTCGGAGTCTCGCTGAAAAACTGCACAAACAGGAAAAGCACCAGGCCGTTCGCCAGCGCCGGAAGCACCAGGCCGGCATAAGTATTGATCAGTCCCATAGAATTTACAAGCGAGTACAGCGGAAGCGCGATCGCCTCTCCGGGAATCATAAATGTCAACAGAAACAGCGCAAACAATTGTTTCTTCATTTTAAAATCATAGAAGGAAAACGCAAACGCCGCCAGCGAGCAGATTGCGATCGTACCGGGTATGATCAGCGCGATCATGACCAATGTATTTTTCAGATAGCGGCCAAACTCATATTCCTGAAAAACAGCGATGTAATTCTCCCAGGTCCAGTGGATGGGAACGATCGTATGCCAGTTAAAAGGCGCCATATTTTCAAATAATTCGTTGTCTGTCCGAAATGATGACAGCAGCGGATAAATGATCGGAAACAGCGAGATCAGCAAAACGATTGCCAGCAGCAGATAGATCCCCGCTTTTCCCAACAGATTTTTCTCAACACGTTTCAAGGCCCATCCCTCCTAATCTTCCTGGTTCGTCAGTTTAAACTGGAAAAATACGATAATCAGGATCAAGACCACCAGCACGCAGGTCGTCGCCGCTCCCTTTTCATAGCTTCCATATTTAAACGCCTGTTTATAGGCTTCATACATCAGAACATTTGTCGAATCGCTGGGGCCGCCGCTTGTGATCAGCTGCGCCGGGGCGAACAGAAGGATATTGATACTCGTATCCGCCACCATGACGAACAGCGTGGTTTTCTTCACCAGCGGGATCGTAATATTCCACAATGTCTGCAACGCGCCCGCCCCATCGATCTTCGCCGCCTCATACACGCTGGTATCAATGCCCTTTAATCCCGCAAGGTAGAACATCATCCAGTATCCGCACCCCTTCCAGGTACTCAAAGCCACGATGCACCACAGCGCCTGGTTCGCGTCTGTAAAAAAGCCCTGTGGCTCCATCCCGAACCAGCTCCCGATCAGGCTGTTCGCCAGTCCGTTGTTTACCGAAAGCATCAGGCTCCAGCAGATCGCCGCCACCGGCATAGAGATGGTAACCGGCAGGTAGTAGAGACTCCGGAAAGTCCCTACTCCTCTCACTGCCTGGTTGACCAGCAATGCCATAAGAAAGGAAAGCACGATCTGAAGGGGTGTCATGACCAGGTTCATCTTGACCGTCACCCACAGGGAATGCCAGAAAGACTTATTGGAAAACAAGATTCGGAAGGTTTCCAACGACCAGCTTCCTTTATAATGGAATCCCTGAATAAAGCAGTAGATCAGCGGATAGATCTTAAATACCAGTACAAAAGCCAGGGCCGGCAGCAGCAGGCAATAGGGAAGCATGCTCTTTTTCATTTTTGCCGATATGGCTGTTGTTCCTTTCATTTAAAACGCCCCCTTTACTGTGATTCGCTGTATTCGCCGAGGGCTGAGTCGATCTGTTCCACCGTGCGCTCAAGCGCCGTATCCATGTCCGCCCCGTTCCGGATATCCTCCCACATCGTAGAGAGCGCCGCTGAATATTCGTTAAACGCAGGCGTCACCGCGCGGACATACGCCGTATTTTCCGCCTCATACTTCGCGATTTCCAATACCGGATTTTTCCCGGTCAGCTCTTCCGTATATCTTTCCGCCGTATTCGGACTCATGCCTTCGATGGACAGGAAGATATCATTTCCCTCGCCGCAGGTCATGTAGTTGACGAACTTACCGGCCTCTTCCTTATTTTTAGAAAACGCGCTGACGCCCAGTGCCCAGTTGCCGCAGCCTGTCGCCACTTCATCCTCATGTCCCGCGAAGCATGGCTGATACGTCCATCCGAAATCATCCTCTGTCATGTCCGCGCTCAGGCAGAAGGTATAGGAATCCGCCGTCATCCATTCAAATACACATTTCCCGGCATAGAAGTTGTTGTAGGTCTCCAGTCCGGACACGCCTTTGGAAAAAATGCCTTCCTCCACCAGTCCCTGATACCATGCAATTGCGTCCTTCCACTCGTCCGAATCAATCACACCCTTTACCGTGCTGCCGTCGTCGCTGATGTTTTTACCGCCCATACTGTTCGCAAGCAGGTTCATCTGATAGACGGAGCTGACCTGTCCGATCTCAATCCCATAGATCCCCTTGCTCCCGTCGGGATCCAGCTCCTTCACCGCTTCTCTCGCCAGCTCTGTCAGCTCTTCCCAGGTGATCCGGTTTTCTCCGGTATATTGGCTCCAGTCCACTTCAATCCCTGCCTCGCTCAGCAGATTCTTATTGTAGTAAAGCACCGTGGAGCTGTCTCCCAGCGGGGCCGCATAAAACTCTCCGCCCACGGTTCCCTGTTTTAAAAGCTCCGGGGAAAATTCTCCCTTTTCCTCCTCCGTAAAATACCCGGCCAAAGGCTCCAGATACCCTCTGTTCACATATGCAGATGTATTCGGGCCGTCCGCCATGATCAGGTCATACTCATCCGAGCCGGAGCTTAAGACGACCTCCAGCGTATCCCCGATATTCTCATACGCCGTCTGCTCCACCTCAACCTTTACACCGGTCTCCTCCTCATACTTCTTTGCCGCCTCCGCAAACGCAGCGTCATAATGGGTCAGGAGCTTCAGCGTTTTTCCTCCTTCCGAACTTCCGCTATCCGGTGTGTCGCCCTTTCCGTCGCAGCCTGATACCGTCACCGCTAATAAGCTCACGCCCGCCAGCATACAGATTACTTTTTTCCTCATCTCTTTTACCTCCATTTTTTCATTTTTACATTCAAAATCATTTCTCGTTTTGTATAATTCAACTGTCTGTTTTTCCACTTTACATGTAAAGTATCCGGCAGTTACAATAGATACAGTCAGGGAAGGGATTGAATCACAGGCTGGAGTCCAGCTCCGGCGCCGTATCGGCCTGTGACCGTGCAGCATGCCGCGCGGCCCGGGAGCGGACAGCAGCCTTTCCCGGTCCAGTCGCGCCCCGAAACCGTCCAGTCACGCCGGATGGGTTTATCTTGGGGCCGGTTTGAACGAAAAAACAGATAGAACATTCTCGGAAATTCTTTATCCCCAGATCTGTGAGATGGGCGCGGGAGAGTTTCCGGAAGTGCTTCGACAGACATAGAGGAAAATCAACATGATTAAAACAGCGATTTGTGACGATGAGCCTAAGACCCGCGCCTACCTCTCATCACTGATTCAGGCGCAGCCCTTTCCATGTGAGATTGCGGAATATGCTTCTGCGGGTGAATATCTTGCGGATCAGAAGGAAATCGATCTCCTTTTTTTGGACATCGAGCTGGATCCTGACGACTCTGGATCAGACGGGATGGCGCTGGCTCGAAAGATCAGGGAAGGGGGTTCGGCGGTACAGCCGGTGATCATTTTTGTGACCGGCTATGAGCAGTATGTATTTGACGCTTTTGACGTAGGGGCCTTCCACTATCTGGTAAAGCCTGTGGACGAAGGGAAGTTTGCCGGTGTCTTTGCCCGCGCGGCAGAGCAGGTCATGACCGGATGGAAAGTTCCGCAGAGGGCCCGCCCGCTCGTGCTCTCGTTTGCCGGTACAAATAAGGTCGTTCCATTGGACAGCATTTATTACATCGAGAGCAGCAACCATAAAGCCGTCCTGCATATGAAGGACGGGGAATTTGCCTGCTACATGAAGATCCGGGATCTGGAGCTGGAGCTGCAGGAGCATTTTTTCCGAATCCACAAAGGGTATCTGGTCAATCTCTCCTATGTGAGTGGGTACAGCAAAACGGAGGTGACTTTAACAAATGGAGAAAGGCTGCTGCTCTCCAAGTATAAGTATCCGGATTTTACAAAAGCGTATCTCCGCTTTCTGAAAAAGGGGGCCGGCCTATGAGTGAAGCAGGATTTCAGATCTTTCATCAGGCTTATGCCGTCGGGGCGGAGCTGCTGTATGCGCTCTGTCTGACTTTATTTTTATACCCCTTTATGGGGGAGCGGGAGCACCGGCGGAAAAAGGGTGCGGCCGTCTTTTGCGTATACCTGCTGACGTCTTTGTTTTTGAGCCGGATCGCCGCCCCGCAGGGTTCGTTTATCCTGGTGCTGCTCCTGTTTTTGACGGCAGCATCGAATGCTCTGGAGCTGGGAAAACATATGGCCTTTCTTCTGGGACTGCTTTACTGGAATGCCAAGATTTCCAGCGGTCTGATGGCAGAAAGCCTGTTTTTCATAGGAGAAGAGCTTGTTCCTGCGCCGACAGAACCCCCGGAGGCAGTTTACTTACGCACCACGGTCCTGCTGACACTGCTCCTTCTCTCACATCTCGTTTTATTTATCATTATGCTCTATGCCCTTCTGCGCCGAATAAAAAGCCGGACGACGGGATGTACATTTTTGATGGAGCACAGCAGCAGCGTGTATTCTGAGATGTCGGGGCACAGCAGCAACGGCCGATTTCCTGACGCGCCGGGAGAGTTCCTGCCGTCAGGCCTGCCGGGGCTGTGCTATATGAGCCTGATCCCGGCCGCGGGAATCTTATTTGGGCAGATGATCGCCGGTCTTTTGTATGAGATCAAGGATGGACAGCTGCTTCAGCTTTATGAACGGCATCCGGCATTTCTGGCGGTTGTGCCGCTGCTTGCCCTGCTGTTTTACACAGGAGGTTATCTGACCATCCTGTTCCAGCAGGAAATGGCCGCGCTTCGGGAAGAACAGGCCGCCGCTTTCGTGGAGCGCCAGCAGGTTCAGGCAATCCGGGCGCGGATCCAGGAGGCGGAGCAGTTTTACAGCCAGATCCGGCGGATCAGGCATGAAACGCGCGGGCATCTGAACAATATCAAAGGAATGCTCCATAGCGGAGAATACGCATGTGCGGAGGATTACATTTTTCGGATGGACGAGAGTATGGGCGGCTTTGAGCTGACACTCCGTACAGGAAATCCGGTCACGGATGTGATCGTCAATGATAAGAGGCAGCAATGCGAGGATCAGGGGATTCCTTTCCAGACAGATTTTCACTATCCGGATTCCGGAAGCTTTGACGCGTTTGATGTGGGGATCGTTCTTCAAAACCTGCTTCAAAACGCGCTGGAAGCCTGTGAAAAGATATCGGAAGGGGAGCGTTTTATCTCCCTGGCAGGGAGGCGGAAAGGACGCTTCCTTCTGATCGAGGTAAAAAATTCTTTTGCGGGAGATCTGGTATTTGGAGCGGACGGCCTGCCTGTCACGGATAAAAAAACGGATGTGTCCATGCATGGCATCGGCCTGTCCAGCGTGCGGCGGATCGCGGAAAAATATATGGGAGAGATGGAGGTCTGTCCGGAGAGCCAGATCTTTCGGGTTACGGTCATGGTTCAGGAAAAGTCATAAATGGGTGCAGGGGAGTCTCCGGAAGCGCCCGCAAAAATAGGAGGATGGTCTAATGTATATTTCAGGTCAAAACAATATTTATAGAAATCCGGTCAATAAGAAATTTTTTGATATCAAAAGACTGGAAAAGGCGGAGAAAGAGGAAAAGGAATCACGCGCGGAAACAACGGAGAAAATGTATTCGGATCTGAGGGAGGACGATCTGGAAATCTCACCCGAAGGCCGACTGGCCGCGGTGCTGGAACAGGAAGCGCGGGAGCAGGCCGACTCCGGCATAGAAGCGCGGGAAAAACAGAGTGCGTCAAAGGAGCAGGAGGAAACGGAAATCGCTGAAAAGCAGGACGACCCGGAGGTCTCCGAGGAGCAGGGCGGCAAGGTCGCCGTCAACGTGGGAAAACGGATGAGACAGATCGCGGCGGCAAAAAGCCGTGGGCAGCTCCAACAGGTGCTGTCGCTGCTGCAAAAGGATCTTTCCGACTGCAAAGCCGGTCTGGAAAAGGGCTGGTGCGATGAATCAGAGATTGCCAAGGTGGAAGCCCTGATCAGCAAAGCCGAAGCCCGTATGAGCCAGGTTCCGCAAGAGTCCGGCCAGGAAAAGGAGCAGGGCGGTCTGGATGAGTTCGCTATGGCGTCATTGATGTGAACCAGCCGCCGTTGCAGGGCGGTTACAGGTCACACCTTGATCAGGCGTGCCCTGTAACTCAGGGCGCCAGTTAGAATTGCCAACAGTCATTTTTTCGCTTTACAAGGGTATGCTTGGGGGCTATAATAATTTCAAGATGCCCCTTGGGGATAAGGCGCTGTATTCACTGTTTCCCCCGCTGCCGGGCATCTGGCCGACCACACATTGTAATGGAGAAAAAACGACTATGAGAAAAATCACCCTCGGAAAAACGAATATCACAGTAAACAAAAACGGCTTCGGAGCGCTCCCGATCCAGCGCATTTCTGATAAGGACGCCGTATATCTGCTTCACAAAGCCTTTGACAACGGAATTGATTTTTATGACACTGCCCGGTACTATACGGACAGCGAAGAAAAATTAGGGATGGCATTTCAAGACCGTCGGGACAAAATCTTCCTCGCTTCCAAGACCGGAGCGGAAAATGCGGAGGATTTTTGGAAGGATCTGGAAACCACCCTTCGGAATCTGAAAACCGACTATCTGGACATTTACCAGTTCCACAACACGCCCTTCTGCCCAAAGCCGGGAGACGGCAGCGGGCTCTATGAAGCCATGGAAAAAGCAAAGGAGCAGGGCAAAATCCGGCATATTGCCATCACAAACCATCGGCTGGCTGTTGCCCGGGAAGCCGTCGAGAGCGGACTCTATGATACGCTGCAGTTCCCATTCAGCTACCTGTCCTCAGACCAGGAGCTGGAGCTGGTAAAAAAATGCAAAGCAGCCGATATGGGCTTCATCGCCATGAAAGCCCTGGCCGGCGGGCTGATCAACCATTCCGCGGCCGCTTATGCATACATGCTGCAGTTTGACAATGTACTCCCGATCTGGGGCATCCAGAGGGAAACGGAGCTGGATGAATTTCTCTCCTATCAGGAAAACGAACCCGTCTTAGACGGGGAATTGTCGGCGGTGATCCGCCGCGACCAGGACGAGCTGCAGGGAGAATTTTGCCGCGGCTGCGGATACTGCATGCCCTGTCCGGCAGGCATCGAGATCAACACCTGCGCAAGAATGTCCCTCCTGATCCGCCGGGCCCCCTCCGAAGAACAGCTCACCGAAAAAGCCCAGGCCATGATGAAAAAAACCGAGGACTGCCTGCACTGCAACGCCTGCAGCAGAAAATGTCCCTACGGGCTGGACACCCCGGCTCTGCTGGAACGGAATTATCAGGATTATAAGGAAATACTGGCAGGGAAGGAATACGAATAGTATTCCTTCCCTTACGTTATCAGCCGCTCCAAAGAATGCATGACCAGACCACAGACCCGTCTGCCGCCCTGCTGAATCGTTTTATATTAAGCGCCGGAATATTGGGCCGTAAGTATTTTTACTGAGGGACGTTTCCGGAATATGCCGTCCTTATGATATCATCAATCCTGGCCTCCTTAAGCCCTACCTCCTTGATCGGCGCGGTATGGGAAATATCCTCGATCAGGCGGGCCGCGGTGATCTCGTCCTTTTTGAATTTGTACACAGCCCTGGCTTCCTCCACGGACACCAGCTCCGCTTTCGGGTGACGGATAACGGCGGGATGATAAAAGTCGATCACAAGCTGCCGATAGGGCGCGATCCGGTCCACCAGACTGTCCAGTGAGCCGTCCTCGATGATCTTTCCCTCATTGATGATGATCAGCCGCCTGCACAGCTCCTGGACATCCCCCAGGTCATGGGTGGTCAGAATGATGGTCGTCCCGCTGCGCTGGTTGATCTCCCTGATGAACTTTCGGACAGAATATTTTGCCTCTACGTCCAGGCCGATGGTCGGTTCATCCAGGAATAAGATCTGCGGGGAGTGGAGCATTGCCGCCGCCAGGTCCCCTCTCATCCGCTGTCCCAGGGAAAGCTGGCGCACCGGAGTGTCGATAAATTCACTGAATCGAAAGATCTCATCCAGCATCCTCAGGTTCCTGTCATAAAGCCCATCCTCAATCTGGTAGATCCTTTTGAGCAGGTCGAAGGTCTCGCCCAGACGCAGGTTCCAGTTGAGCTGGCTGCGCTGCCCGAATACAACGCCCAGGTTCCTAACCACCCGCCTGCGGTCCTTCTGCGGAGAAATGCCGTCAATCAGAATCTCTCCCGCAGTGGGCTGCAGAATACCGGAGAGCATCTTCACCGTGGTACTTTTTCCCGCGCCGTTGGGGCCGATGTAAGCCACAATATCCCCTTTTTCCACCTCAAAGGAAATATCATCCACAGCCCTTACATACTGTACGTCCTGCACAAACAGATTTTTCACCGCTCCGTACAGTCCCCTCTCTTTTTTGATCTTCTTGTATTCCTTTACCAAATGGCTGACTTCTATAATATTCATGAAAATTTCTCCTCCATGTCTTAGGAAACACTCTCGGAAACTCTCAGGAGCCGCGCAAAGCGGCAAGTTATATCCATACAGTTCCTTAGCAGTTCCTCAGCTCCCGGCGCTCTCATATCTGCGCATTCCGATCCGAAACAGTCCGCAGCTCAGGGCGAACATGACCGCGCCCACCCCCAGGCCGATGACTGCCATAGGAACCGGAATGACGCTCCCCTCCATTTCCAGAATGTCTTTAACCGGATAGAAAGTGATCCACGCAAGGGGCAGAAGGAATGTAAACAGCGCCTGCGTCCATTTCGGATATATAGTAAGCGGATACATGGACACCCGCTCAAAAAGCGCTCCCACCATATCCGTAAAATTTGCCGTACTCTTCGTCCAGAACGAGAGGGAGCCGCAGAAGATCCACACCGCGCCCCGGATCAAGGTTCCGCCGGCCAGTGTAAACAAGATCAGAGCAATGTTCGCGGCGTTTACTTCCAGATGCACCTTTGCGCACCCATAAAAAAATACCATCAGCCCGGGGATCATGTCGGTGATGCCGATCAGATTGAAATCCTCGAACAGAAACTGAAACAGCACTCCCATGGGCCGCAGTAAAAACATGTCATACTCTCCCTCTACCACGCAGTAGGGCATGTACCATGTCTGGATAAAAAACACCACTGCCAGCCCATGGCTCAGCACGGACATGCCGTACAGGAATGCCAGGCTTTCATATCCCCAGCCGCCCAGGCTGCCAAAGGAATCCACCACGAACTTGATGGTGGCGAATCCCACCACCCACTGCACGCAGTTGGCCAGCACATGGCCGATCAGCATAAACGGGTATTCCAGCCGGGACTGGATGGATTGCCTTGTCAATGCGGCCGCCACAGAAGCGTAATATTTTATTTTTTTCATACTCATCACCCTCCTTGGATCAGGACGGCCGCAGCCGCCTTTTTCTGCACCGCATGAAATATCAGCCACAGCGCCGCGCACCAAAACAGCTGCAGCACAGTGCGCAGGAGCATTTCTCCAAATGTATAACGCCCGATATAAATCCCAAGGGGAAGCTGGTAGATATTTACAAAAGGCAGACACTCCAGAACTACCCGAACTCCATCCGGGAAAAACCAGAGAGGGATGACGCTGCCGGAAAGCAGCTTCATAACGAATCCCTTTACATTTCTTATGGGCCCCATGACGATCGTCTTGAAGGCGCACATCCCCAAAAGAGCAGCCAGCATCCAGTTGATGAGATACCCGACCGCAAAGCTTACGAGGAAAAGTATGACGTGGACAGAAGATGCCGGAGCCGGCAGGCCGAACAAGGCGGAGCCGATAAGGAACAGCGGGACGGCGGTCTGGAAAAAAGCAACAGCCATATCGCCCAGATCCTCCGCCAGATAGATCCCATAGATATTCACAGGCTTTAACATGTCAAGCGCCACGCTGCCGGATCGGACACTGCTCTCGATCCGGCCCTCCACGCCCATGGTCAGCAGATTTCCCATAATCACAGAAATCGTCGTGTAGGTAAGCATCTCCCGTTCCCCTACTCCTGAGACATTTCCCGTCCCGCCATAGGCCGCCTTCCAGAAGCAGGCCATGGCGAACATGAGCAGACACTGAATGGATATGGTGGAGATGACGTTGAACCGGTAAGCCAGGGCAGACTGGATCCGCACCTTTGCAACAAATAAATAAGCTTTCATTTTAGACCAGATCATACTTCACAACATCCATCCTGACCTTGCCGTCCGCAAAGAAGGAAATCCCGTCTGCCGCAGGATCTGTGTAGAAGGTCGCCGTCATCACCTGCTCCCCGTCATTGACAAAGACCTCTGCGCTGAACCGGTCCAGGATGATCCTCAGCTTCAGCTCCTCCTCCCGGCCGTTGATCTTACATCTTCTCTGATGGATCAGCGCCCTGCGGGAGCCGGAAAACTTCCGGTCGATCTTCAGCACCGACTCATAGGGGCGGAAGCTTAAGGAGGTCTGATATTCCTCATTCTGTGCAAACCGCACCGCAAATTTCCGGTAAATGCTGTCCGGATCTCCCGGACGGATGGACAATTCCATATCGATCCTCCGTCCCCGGACGCCTTCCAGATGGATGGTGCCGTTTTCCAGGATCACATCGGAATGCGCTACCTCATTTTTCCGCATGTCATCCAGTTCCCGGACCGGCTTCTGGTACAGCCTTCCGTTTTTCACAGAAAGCTCTCTCGGAAGGCTCATCTGTCCGAACCATTTCTGATAGGGAGAGTGGGGCATACTGGTGTCCCAGTTCTGCATCCAGCCCATCATGATCCTGCGTCCGTCCGGAGCCAGCACGGTCTGGGGAGCATAAAAGTCAATCCCATAATCAATGGACTGCTGCTTTTGCTCCGAAAATGTGAGCGTCTTCCTGTCATATTCTCCGATCAGGCAGAGCGTTCCGTTTCCGTTGTGAAATTCAAAGCCCTGGGGCAGCATATCCTGGGGGCTGGTCAGCAGCACCCATTTGCCGTCCAGTTCAAAGAAATCCGGACACTCCCACATTTTTCCGATCCGGTTCCGGTTTTCCGCAAGTATCTTTTCATACTTCCATCGGAACGCGTCCTCGCTGGAGAAAAGCAGGATCTGCCCGCTTCCGTCCGCCGGGCGGTTTCCGACCACACACCAGTACCTTCCGTCCTCGTCCTTCCACATCTTCGGATCCCGGAAATCCTCTCTGCTGAACCCTTCCGGCAGATCCCTGCTGTCAAGGATCGGGTTGCAGTCACATTTCTCATAATCCACACCGTCCCCCACCGCAATACACTGTGTCTGTATATCACAGTGCCCGCCGTTCCACTGGGGTGTCCTTACCACTCCGGTATACATCAGAAGCTGCCTGCCGTCGGGAAGCTCGATCGCGCTGCCGGAAAAACAGCCGTCCCTGTCATAAGCCTCATCCGGCGCCAGCGCGGCGGGCAGGTAGTCCCAGTGCAGCAGATCCGTGCTCACCGCATGCCCCCAGTGCATGGGACCCCATTTGGTATCATAAGGGTAATACTGATAGAACATGTGATACCTGCCTTTATAATAAGAAAATCCGTTGGGGTCATTCATCCAGCCGGTACGGACAGATAAATGGAAATCAGGCCTTTCTTCTTTTTGGATCATTTTTTCGGAAGCTTCCTCATACTTCCTTGCTTCTCTCAATGTCTGACTTGTCATAATTCATTTTCCTTTCATCATATATATGTTATACTGTGCGGCAGATTTATCTGGCGCGCAGTATAATTCATGCCGACCAGATGCTTGGACAGCAGGCCGCAGCCTCGTCCGCAGCCGCTGTCCTGTCTCTTTCGTCATATAATGACATTATAAATCATTTTTACTTATTCTGCCATCTCTGCGTTGTAGGCATCCAGATATTTCTGGAATAATCCCAGATACTCCTCCAGCCCGTACGCATCCAGGTCATCCAGGAATTTTTCCCAGTCCGCGTCCGTAAATCCGTTCATGATCCAGTCCGCCTTATGCCTGTTGATCGTCTTCTCGATATCCGCCTGCAGGTTCGACAGTGTCTCGGTGTCCTCCCTGCTCATGAAAAGGTTGGGATACACATATTTTGTGTGCATGTCCGGCGTGTAGATATCCTTGATCCAGTCCAGACGGTACTGTGCGTCATCCGGGCAGGTCACGTACACATCATAATACTCGTCCAGAACAGCGAGAGGTCCGCCGACAGCTTCGGCTTCCCGGACCTCCACCGGGGAGGCGTCGCCCAAAGGAGCATGTTTCAGCATCTCCCCCCCCTGGTCGTTGGTGCTCATCTCGAAGATATCAAAGTCGTCATCTTCCCCGTAGGTTCCCCAGTTATTCTGCGGGGACTGGATCGGCGCGTACATCTGATCCAGCCATGCGCATACCAGGGCCGGATTCTCCGCCACAGAAGTTACCACGCAGCGTCCGCGTTCAAATCCGCTGGTAAAGGAGCCGTTCGTAGGAGTTATATTTCTCGTGTCCGCCGTCAGCGCCGGAAGCGGAACCCAGTCCTTCAGGTTGTCGATGTTTCCTACGTCCCAGCTGAAGCATACGCCGTAACGGCCTGACTTTCCTTTCGCCACATAGGTGGACCATTCCTGGGTAAATGCCTCCGGGTCGATCAAGCCTTCATCATACAGCTTGTGAAGCCATTCGATCCCTTTCTTCCAGCCTTCCTGCACAGCGGCGCAGATGACTTCCTGATCATCCGTCACCGCGATATGTCTGGCCTTGTCCGCGTCGCCATAGCCTTCCCCAAAGCCATTGATCAGGATCGCCGGATCCTGGCCGCCATCATTAATTATACACGACATGGGGATGATATTTCCATCAATATTAAATTCTGCTTGAAGCTCTGACGCATGGTCGCGGAACGCCATCAGAACCTCTTCAAATTCATCGACTGTCTCCGGCATCTCCAGATCAAGAAAATCCATCCATTTCTTATTGATAAAGCTCATATTATCAATGGTCTGGATCGCCGTCTTTTCCGAACCAAGCTGCTCGATCCAGGGCAGAGACCAGATATGGCCGTTTACATCCGTACACATGATCCTGTACTCCGGATATTTGTCAAACACCGATTTCAGGTTCGGCATATAGTTGTCAATATATTCCTCCAGCGGAATGATTGCGCCAAACTCCCCGTACTTGAGCAGGTTGCTGTCTGAAAAGCCTGCCGTGAAAACAAAATCAGTCAGCTTGTTCGGGTCGGACATATTCAGGGATATCTTATCCGCCCACTGGTCGTTAGGGATGGCGGTCCAGTCAATATGCACATTGGTCTGTTCCTCGAGGCGCTTGAAGATCGTCCTGTTATTGGGTTCTGACTCCGTGCTGGGCGGATAACTGATCAGCCCGGTCAGCGTCACGGTTTCCTTCTGCGGAAACTCCAGGGTTGCCTCGTCCACCGGACGGAATGTGCCGTCATTGATCTTTACCTTGCCGCAGCCTGCCATAGAAAGTACCATACAGCCTGCCAGCGCCGCTGCCATTATACGTTTTACTTTTCTATATCTCATGGTCTGTCTCCTTTTCCTCTTCAGCTTAGCCCTTTACAGCGCCTGCCATGATCCCGCTGTCAAAATATTTCTGGAAGAACGGGTACATGATCAGAAGCGGCAAACTGGAAATAATAATAGTTGCGTATTTCAAAAGCTCTGCCAGCTGCGCGCGGGCCGCCGTACTCTGCATATCAGAGATCATGCCGGATTCCGGCTGGTTCTGAATCAGGATGGAACGAAGTACCAGCTGCAGAGGCTGTTTCGCGGAATCATTGAGGTAGATCATTGCGTCAAAGTAGCTGTTCCACATACCTACAAACTGCCACAGAGCAAGCACCGCGATAACCGGCGTACAGACCGGAAGCAGGATCTTGAAGAAGAATGTCAGCTCATTTGCCCCGTCCACGTCCGCCGCTTCCCGGAGTTCCTTCGGGATCCCGCGGTAATAAGTTCTGGCAATGGTCATATTCCAGACGCTGAAAGCTCCCGGGAGGATGACCGCCCACATGCTGTCCACCAGACCTAAGTTACTTACGATCAAGTAGGTCGGGATCAGGCCGCCGCCGAAGAACATGGTGATCATGAAAATAATATTGAAAAATCCTCTTCCCTTGAAATCTGCCCTGGATAACGGGTAAGCCGCTAAAAGCGTAACAACTACAGACACCACCGTAAATAGTATGGAATAGATGACCGCGTTTTTAAAACCAATCCAGATCTGGCTGTTGGACATGACACGCTCATAGGCAGTCGTCGTCCATTTGCTGAAATCAAAGGTAATTCCCTTATTCTGCAGTGTAATGGGATCCATAAAGGATGCCACGATGATGTAGATCATGGGCACGATGATCGCCACTACAAACAGCCCAAGAAGTATGTATCCAATTGTCAATAATATCTTGTCCTGACCGGAATATCTTGTTTTTACCACTTCGTACGCACCTCCTTATAATCCCTGTCCGTCATTCATCTTGGCTACGATCTTGTTCACGGCAACCAGAAGGATGACATTGATCACGGTGTTAAATAAACCTACCGCAGTTGAAAAGCTGTAATCTCCGTCGATCAGACCTTTCCGATATACATAGGTGGCAATGATCTCGGATGCCGGGAGGTTCAGGTCTGTCTGCAGCGCGTATGCTTTTTCAAATCCGATGCTCATGATATTTCCTGCCTGCAGGATGAACTGGATCACGACCATATCTTTGATCGCCGGCCACTCTACCGCCTTGATCTGCTGCAGGATATTCGCGCCGTCCATGACAGCCGCTTCTTTGAGCTCCTGGCTGGCGTTGGACAAAGATGCCGTATACATGATGGATGCCCAGCCCGCGCCCTGCCAGATACCGCTGATGATGTAAATGGAGCGGAACGCTTCCGGCATGGTCATAAAGTTAATCTCTGTTCCCATCAAAAGGTTCAGAGGACCTGTCACGGAAAGTAAGATCCTCACGATACCGCAAAGTACGATGACAGATACGAAGTTGGGAAGATACAGCACCAATTGTATCTTTTTCTTGATGCCCGTACTCTGGATCCGGTTCAGCAGAAACGCCAATAGGATCGGCATTGGGAATCCCCACAGGAGGCCGTACACACTCAGTTTCAAAGTATTGGCCAGATAGCCCATAAAGTCCGGCGAGGATAAGAACCTGGTAAAATGCTTCAGGCCCACCCATTCGCTTCCGGAAACACCCCGGAATGGGTTGTAGTCCTGG
>Ga0137309_100460_pt1 | contig 30865 bp, 29 predicted proteins | sample NAcewiD2O_June_FD_97179 | JGI IMG/M metagenome (GOLD analysis project Ga0137309, IMG submission 97179) | Mouse cecal microbial communities from Vienna, Austria - N-Acetylneuraminic amended D2O_June | ecosystem: Host-associated > Mammals > Digestive system > Large intestine > Cecum | place... | reverse complement strand
AGCTCTCCCGGAGCGTATCCGGGCTCAGGACCAGCACCCGGCCTTTGTAGTCCAGATTGTTGCCGATGCAGTGCTCCGGACCGAACAGGCCCAGCGCCTGGTACGCGTCCCGTGTCTGCTGGATGAACTCCTCCAGCAGGGAGGCGGCGGTGTCCGCTGCAAAGTAACGGTTATACTTCCCGTCCGGCGGCACGAAGGTCTGTGCGGCCCAGCTTCGGGCGGCGCCGCTGAGGAGGTGGGGCAGCCCCATCTCCTTCACCGTATTGGCGAGGACGAACTTCACCCGGGTGAAGCCGTACTGGTCCAGCACCGGCTGGGCACAGTTGTCCTCCAGTTTTTCGGATGCCTCGTTGAAGTGCTCCCGGATGGCCCGCTCGATGGCCCGCGCACATTCGACGTTCAGCCGGAAGCTGTCCTCGTGCTTCTGCTCTTCCCCGAGGCGGCGGGCCTCCGCGCGGGAGTAAGGATATACATAGGGATGATCATCCACAGCTCATGCCTCCCATCTCCATCGTTTTTGCCTGCTGTTCTGGAAAGATCCCGCTTATATCCGGCTCCGGCAGATGGTTGCGCTCGCAGTACTCTGACAGCGGCGTCTCGCCGTAGTAAACGGAGAAGCTCCTATTGATCCGGCAGCTCTGTTCTCCTTCCGAGAGCAGGGCACAGGGCGAGAGTACTGTGCCCACATAACCTTCCGCAGGCACCTCTCTTAGCAGTTGATCCACTCTTACGATATCTTGTCCCGCCAGATGATAGCAGTGCCACCCTTCCGGCACGGCCTCCTCCGGGACCGGGCTGTTGAATACCAGCACCTCCTGCCCCAGCAGTCTGTCCGTAGAGAGATGCCCGCTGTCGGTACTCCCAAATTTGGTGTACCGTTCGCTGGTATCTATGGTAAAGTCGCCCTGGAATGCTGTTTTGACGCTGGGGAACACGTCCCAGAGCTGTTTTGCCAGACGGGAGCACCACCAGACCGAATACAGCTTTCCATTGCCCACCGCTTCTTCCTCCGCATGGACGCTCAGGCCACGGAGGATGGCGCGGGCTTTCTCCGCACCGAACGCCGGAGGCTGTCCGGATTCGTGGGCGGCGGCCACTGCCCGGTCGAACTTTTCCGTGTACTGCCGCTCCATCCTTGCCCCGGCCTTTTCGTAGAACGCATACAATGGGTCCTGCCAGAACGACCGCATATACAGGGCCATGTTCCGCAGGTCCTGCATTGCGCTTTCTTTACCCTGTGCCGCAAGCACGCCGGCGTAGGCTGTCATGGCGTTCAGGCCCGTCCGTACCGTCCGCTCCAGCTCATCGTATCCCTTTGCATATGAGTAGACCTCGTACCCCTGCCTGACGGCATTTTTGGCGTAAGATGTGACCAATTGCAGGAGGTTCGGCCCCTGCTTGGAGCGGTCCCACAGCTCCCTGCCGGACAGACCGTCAACGACGGAGGCCATTTTTTGATTGATATAGCGGAATTCTCCCAGTTTTTTGTCGTACAGCCCGCACAGATCCATCGTCTCTCTAAGGTTTTCCGGACTGCATACAAACAGGGCGCAAACATCCGGGAGCCGGTCGTGTCTGGTGCAGGTCATGACGGAGCCGTCCGTCTGCCGGATATTTTCGTAGAGGCGGTATTCTGCCCCTGCCCACTCCTGAAAGTCCTTTCGGGCAACCGGAGCCTGCATCTCATCCCACATCAGCCCATACCTCCCATCTCCATTGAGAGATCGTGCGTCAGCTTCTGTGCCTCGCGGTCAAAGCAGGCAAGGTATGCCTGGTAATCACCCCGGATCGGATTGCACCGCAGGCGGTAGATATACCGTGCCGATTCCAGCGTGAAGCCGTAGTTCTGACAGCAGGAGCCGCCCTTGATGGCACCGTCACTGCCCCAGCAGTAGCGCTCCATGGACAGCAGGTCCTTCAACACGCCCTTGCGGAAGTCGTTGACCACTTCAGCCAGCTCTGCTCTGAATTCCGGCGTATTCAGCTCCTCTGGGCCTCTCGGCCACCAGGTGTGCCAGAATTCCTCCCCGCTTTGTCCGAAGTCGATCCTGACATGGCCGATGGCACCCAGCTCTTCAGCCTTTTCCTGCGGCAGGGCGTAAAAAAGCCCCGCTTCTTCAGGAGAAGCAGGGCGCATCAAATGGCGGATGGGCGTCTGGGGCAGGGGGATGTTTTCTTCGATGCAGAACTCGTCGAGCGTGGCAAATTCGCCGCTCAGCCGGAACGCATCCTTGAGCAGTCTGGACTGTGCTTTGCCGTTTTTCAGCGGCTGGAAGGAGAAAATGGAGCCTGCAAAATTCTTCTCCGCCTGGTCTACCAGTTTGTAGGGCACGTCCGGGGCCTTGGCAGTGCCGCACAGGTCACAGCAGTACCAGCCCTGGGGCACGTCCTCCCGCGGGATGGGCTGGGGACTGTACAGCACCGGGGTGTCGAACAGATAGCCCGTCTGCATGGGGTCTTTGTAAATGTTGATGATCAATAGGTTCACCTCTTCCTCGTATTGGCAGCAACAACCAATACCACAACTTTTGCCGAAAGTCTACTGGATTTTTACAGCATCTCCATCCCCATCCCCTGCTCCCGCTGATACAGCTCCGCAGGGTCTTCCCGCATCAGTTCCTCCAGTTGCAGTGTCCCATGGTAAGCCACATAGCCGCATTCCGTAAAGTCTCCCCCCTCCTGCCACGCCCGATCTTCTCCGAAGCTCTGGTAGTCGTAGAAGTCCCACAATTTTTCATCATATGCGTATTTACCGGACTTTTGGATCAGATATCTGCCGTATTCCTCCGCTGTATACACATTGGGGACAAAATCGAACAGATCCAGGTTTTCCGCAAGCTGGCAGAGGGCGTCGATGCCAGATGCTTCTGTAAATTTCACCACCGCGTCCAGCTTCTCCCGTTCCTCCTCTGTCATGGACTCGACGGCTCGGCACAGGCGGTTCAGCTCGGGGAGGTCACCGACGTTCAGGCTGTCCAGTGCGTCTGCCGCAGCGCCCCGCAGTCCGGACAGCCCGACTTTGAGGGAGATGTCCTGCCGGTCCAGTCCAACCCGCTCGATCTCACGCTGGAGCCGCCGGTCCGACATGGGCAGGTCAAAATGTCCCTCCACTTCTCCGCCCGGCACAGTCTCAAGCCCCAGCACGGGCACTTTCCAGAGGTATGACGGGAAATTCCGGCCATTGTAGAGCTGTTTCATCTCCATCCCGCTATCGTAGACCACACCATAGGGTGTGACTGTGCCGTTCCCGCTGCGGATTAAAGCCAGCGCTTCTGCCCTGCCGTCTATCGAGTAATATTCATCCACGGTGAGACCGTCGTTTTTGACGCAGTGCTCCCGACCGACCTCCTCCAATTTAGCGAAATCCGTGATCACTGTGGTGTCCTGACAGCAGAAGGTCAGATTGATCAGATCCTTGATATCTGTCAGGTCGAGCTTGTGGGCCATGGCGAGGAACTGGTTTTTTTCGCTTTTCCAGAAACTCTCCAGGCGCTTGGCCAGGTAGTCCAGCTCGTCCACATTGACCGCCGCACCTTTCAGCCGCTCCAGGACAGGGTACTCGCTTTCCAGCTTGATGATGCGGCAGTCCTGGGCGAAAACGTCCCCGATGCCAAGCTCTTCCAACAGTTCTATCATTCGGTCATAATCCTCTTCGGGGATGGGGAAGGGGATGGTGAGCTCCCCGTATTCCGGGTGTGTCCTGGAGGTGAGCACAGCTTCCATCATCATGTCCGAGCCCTCCCAACATTCATGACCTCCGGCCCATACCGGGCGATGACCGCCGCGTTGAGGATCAACAGCAGGGTCGCATCGCTGACCAGTTCCGGGTCGGCAAGCTCCTCTGAAGTCGCGCCCAGTGTTCCGTTGCAGATGCCCTTTGCCGCGCGGTAGAGGACGTACTCCTGAACGGTGCTTTCGCCCAAACGGACGCGTGCAAAGTCGATCTGGCCCGGCCTGACGGCAAAGAGGGTCTTCCTCCAGAGCCCGGCGTGGGCGGAGAGCAGGTACACCGTGGCCAACCAGCGGCTATTGACATATTCTTCCTCCGCCTTGGTCATCTCCGCCATCCGCATGATGTGGAGCTGTCCCTCAAAACGGAAGCGCTCCTCCCGGCAGGCGAGCCCCACGGCCCGCTGTTTCAGCGGAAGATGCTTCCAGGGCCGGACCGTCTCGACGATCAGCTCGTCCATCGTTACCGCCCCGGCCTCCAGCCGCTCGGAGAGGTAAGGGCAGTTCAGACTGCGGCAGCTCCGGCGGCGGTACTGGAGGCAGTTGCGGCAGTCCACGTCCGCCGCAGTGGGGCGGTAGCGGCAGAGAACCGCGCTGCTGCTCCCGCGGGGAGCGAAGTTTGGCACCATCATCATCTGCCGCTCCAGCTCCGCCAAGGGCGTACCCCGTACAAAATACTTTCCCATTTCATGTTCCTTTCTCACAAATAGAAAAAGGGGCCTATTTCCGTCGTTCTGACGGTCATAGGCCCCTTTTGCGCACAGGTTTCACTTTTTAGGCGTTACAGGTCAATTTAACTGCAGTCCTTCCGGCTCGTGTTGTTTCGGACTTTCCGTCAACTCATTTGCAAGGTCAATCACCTGCGGTACCGTGTCCTCGATCTGCTCCATGATCTGCTCCAGGAGCTTCTCCTGCTCCGGGTTGGAGACGAGGTCGAGCGCTACCATATTCTGCGCGGCGTCAAAGATTACCGCAAGCTGATCCTGCGTAAAGAGCAGGCCGGAGGGCAGGAGTCCGGAACGGACAGCGAAGTCCTGCTTGGCGGCGGCATAGTCGTTGTCGTAATAGTGCCCCTGCCACAGTCTGGTGCCATCCTGAATGCGCTCCCAGGTGATGAATTCTACACCATAGCCGCCTTCTCGCTCATGCCCCGCCAGCACTACATCCCCGAACTCTGCCAGCAGGCGGTAATCGCCCGTCAGTCCGTCTGCCACCAGGGGAGGGGCCGACACCATCTGCTTCGTGTACGTCAGAGTTTCGTCCGCGATGTGCCGTACCTGATCCAGCGCATCCTCCAGACCGTTCCTCCGCACTTGGTCCGGATCATAGCTCACACTGCCATGCACATTGACGTTGCAGACCCGGTGGGCATCTTTCTCGATAGGCAAAAGCCCCTCGTACTCCGGCTGGACTGTGAAGTCCTCCCGCCGCAGCCTGCGGCCAACCTCGGACAGATATTTTGCTTGATGGTCTGTCATCTCATCCTCCTCATGTCATTGTGATCTGTCCCTCGATCTGCTCCGCAGACCGGGAGCTGTTCTGTAATTCTTTCGCCGTGGCGCTTCGGATCCCCAGCCTGCTGCCTGTTTCTGCAGCCACCAGCCGCCCCTCTTGGAGCAGTTGCGCCACCAATTCGGTTGCAAACCGTTTTCCAACACTGTTCCGCCGATCCCTGTCGCCTGATGTTCCAGGGTCATAGCCTCGGCATTGGATGCGTAGATAGACCATTCGATATGCCATATAACTCTGCCCTCCTTCCTTTTTTTGCAAGCGGAACCTTACCACAGCTCAGGAGAAAAAGCTATCCATCAGATCGGACAGATTTGTGCCGGGGAAGTACGCCGCCGCTGGACATGAAAAAACGCCGGTCCGGTTGGATCGGCGTTAGGCGCTGGGAATTTTGTTAAACTTTGCGTGATTCAATGTGCATCACGGTTTGCCCAAATACTTTGCACCCCAGGATCAAATATCCGCTCATACCTATTTTTAATAACAATGAAGGACTCATGTCCTTTCGGCTACATGAGTCCTTCGTCTTGGTGGAGATAAGCGGGATCGAACCGCTGACCTCTTGAATGCCATTCAAGCGCTCTCCCAGCTGAGCTATACCCCCATGTGTGGAAGAGAGTGAGTATTAAGTTTTTGCGGGGGTGGTTTAACGACTGTGCTGGGCTCCCAGCTGAGCTATACCCCCGTATTAAATTCCCGTGCAAATTTTCCAAACCTTTCGGCCTAATTACTGCCGTTTTTCACATTTATCATGGCCTATTTTAGAACAAACTCACCATTTTGTCAAGTAGTGGTTTTTGCTAAATTTTGGTGTAATTTGAAGTTTTCCTTGGGTACGTTCACCGGAGGATTGGGGCTCCCAGCTGAGCTATACCCCCACATCTCTGAACCCGTTGATTCCCAACGGGTCCGTGGCTATTCAATTTTCGTTTCACCTAGGGGTATAGCGGAGGGAAAGCTGTACGCAGAAGAGGAGCAGAATGCACAATTTCCTCCATGATCGGATCAAAAAATTTGGCATATAAGCACTTGCGTTTTCGATGGCAAGTTGTAAAATTATTGTGGAGTGTTGTATGGAAATATCGGGAAAGGGGTGTGTGTGAACTGTCAAAATCTAAGAGAACAAGGCAGGAATATCGTGGAAAACATTTGCAACCAGATCATTCCTCCGCACCTTCTCCTCACGAAGAGTCCCGCCCGCATTCCCAAACGCCGCCAAATCCCACTGCACGACCCAAGAGAAAGGAAAGGGGGTCCTTCCGCAGCTTTGCTACCAAGCATCCGGATGCCATTAGTATTTGTAAGAAATTCTTATTTTTCTTTACCGTTTTTACCCTATCGTTGTATCTCTGGGGATGGGATGTCTGGATCTGTATTTCGGAGAATTTCTTGCGTGGATTCGGGATTTTGGCTGGAAGCGGCATAGCTTTTGAAACAGTGTTTGAACTATGGAAAAACCGGAAAAACCTAAAGGGTGGTACGAGTGATACCATGCAGGAACACCTAAGTGGAAAAGTACCAGACGGAGAAAGCTGGACGCAGAGTACCGATGAGTTCATCACGGATATCATGGCGTTTATATCTGAATTTCGCGTATTCCGTGCTGCAATTGTTATTTCCCTGATTATCATGACTTCCTCATTTAGCGCCCACGCCCTATGCGAAGGCTGGGACCTACATTTTGATGGTATTCGGCATCTAAACGAAACGGTGGAAGCTTCACAACCAATCCATGAACCCGATATTGACAGCGACGCCGAGCCCGGCAAAGATGGCCTTGAACAGCCCTCCCTGCCCCAAAAGTTAGAGACACCGTCAGAGGAAGCCACGTCGCCTGCCGCATTCCTGCTGGAACCAGGCCGGCTCTATACATTGAGCGAAAAAGAAATGAAAGACCTGTTCTTTTTGGGTGGTTCCTACACCATTACAGACTGGCTGTCTCCTGAAATGTATGATGCGGACGAGCCGATTACTCCCAGCGTTTCGTATGAAATTACAGACTGGAACTCTCCCAGCAAAATCGCGGCGGAGATCAAACCGTTTCTTGAGGACTTGTGCAGTCAGCAGGTGGCCAACCTGTTTGATGAAAATGCTCCTGAACCTGTTCGCGGCGACATTTCCAATGCCAGCGAATCGCAGAAGGAGATGGTCAATTCGGAGCAGCTTGACCAAATCATCAGTGTGCGCTTGGAAACCTGGCAGGAGTATCCGAAATTTGGTATCGCGGATCTGCTGGCAAACAATATGCAGCGCTATGCTCAAGAATACCTCAAGATTGATGGTCAATACGAAACAATAAAATATTATTATGCCCAGTCCATTTTCTGGTCACTGAAATCTCTTGTTTTTTCTTCTGCTGACGCTACTATGCGGAAAAACACTCTAAACTATATCAGTATGCGCTATCATGATATTGCCGATATGGCCGTTGACGAAAGCATAGACCAGTTATGTGCCTCCGCGCTCAGCGATGCCTTCCAGCTTCTGGAGAATATGGATTTAGCGTCTACTTACATATCCGCGCCGGAGGATGCTCCGGAATCCGCGGTCTCGGTCGAGGACACATTGCCGTCTTCTCTCGGATAATCTGCACAACCTTCACTCCTGCGACATGAACTGAGGAAGAGTAAGAGTCTGTTTAACATCTCCCCGCGCACATCCAGGCGGCGGGTTTTCCGTCACTCTACGTTATTCAGCCTTGAAATACACCAAGTATCCCTTCGGCTTCACGCCTTGATTGGCGAAAAATTCCCTCGCCAATCCGTACACGTTCAGATATTAAACAGGCTCTAAGAGGAGCGATCACGGAAATACACATAGTGCGACCGAAAGAGGCCCTGACTACCATCATGCGCCTCCACAGCTTTGTTATTTAAACAACCATGATCTCCTTTTTTTCTCCATCGTATTGGTATATTTGCCGGGACAACACTTCGTCACGTTTATTTGCAGTTCGATTCATGTCCGCTAAAGTGCTTCGCATAGAACTCACTCTGGCCTGCCCGTTCACGGGATGGATATGAACATCATGGATGCCGCTGAACACCAGATAGAAATCCTCGCCAACCATTCGGTATAGTCGCTCCAAGACGCCGGGATAGAAGGCGGCGACAGCGCCGTTGACCTCCTGCTGTGTGGTAAGGATCGGCGCAAATAGGTCATCAAAATCAACGCTGATTCTTTCGTCTTCCATAAAGGATACTTTCCTCGGTTTCGTCTGTCCTCCGATTCCACCAATGATGTGGTAAAGCACTGGCGGCTGAAGCCGCATAGTGTTTTCCATCGCCCAATCGAAAGCCTTCTGCTCGTCAACATTCCAAAGCGGGAACATATCCTGGCGCGCCATAGTGGATACGATATTCCGTGACTTCCCCTGCGCCATAGGCTCCAGACTGATATACAAAACCAACGCGATATCACCGACCTGTCTGCAGATGGCTTTGCTCAGCACTTTTTCATTATTGTCGTAATTGAGCGGACGAATGATCAGGCGCTGCCTGACCAAATCGTAATTCTCTAATTGATTCAGTATTGCAAGCTGCTGTCCCGCTGTGGACCGGAGATCCATAATGTCTTTCTTTACGGTAGGCAGTACTCCTTTCATTCCGTCTTTCCGGTAGAGACGATAGAGTTCCCCTACATGAAAATTGATATATTCCGCGCTTTTTCCAACAGGCAGTTGGACAATCAGGACGCTGCTGCGGACAACGTTGGAATCCTCGTTGAAATACCGTGCGTTTTTCCACCTGATATGGCTGTCCAAAGTTTTGTCCGCTTCTGCAGTCGTACCCTTGTCATAAAAGCGGATGTCCTGCTCCGTCAGGCGCAAGTCTTTGTCCGTAAGCAGTTCTTCCATCAATTCGATCACAAAATCGTGCACTGCCATAGACAATCTCCTCCATTATTATCCAGCAGAATACATTTTTAGTGTACCACATTTCCGGCAGAAAGTCTATCGCCTGCTTGAGATATTTCCTATTTACAGGAAAACTTTCCAAAAGATATTCACCGCTCTGCTCCGTTCCCAGAACACAGCTTGTCCGTTTTCCGCCCATAAAAACTTTCCCTTCTGGGTATCTGTTCTTGATAATATGCGCCACCAGCCTCATATTCCGTTCCACCAGGATATTTCTAGCCTCCAGGTCCCCCTGGGCGCAGCGGGCGAGGTATTGCTGTTCCTCCTCGGGGCTGAGGGGCTTTGGGAAGGAGCTTGCGCTGCCGGCTAAGTGCAGGGAGAGGGCTAAGCTGCTCTTCAGCAGAAGTAACGCGGTTGCAAACATAATCATACCTCCTCTTCCCCAAGCTATGAAAAAGGGGACTGTCCCTATGCCCGGGCCGGAAGGAGGCCGCCGCTCCTCCCCAACTCCGATCCCCTCTTTTCATTTCCCCGATTTTGTGCTATGGTTGTATGGAACAGACCACTGCGCAGAAGATACGAGGAGGAAAGCGAACATGGCAAAATATATCATGGCTCTTGACGCCGGGACCACCAGCAACCGGTGCATCCTGTTCGACCGGCAGGGCAGGATGTGCAGCAGTGCGCAAAAGGAGTTCACCCAGATCTTCCCCAAGCCCGGCTGGGTGGAGCACGACGCCCGGGAGATCTGGGCCACCCAGCTGGGCGTAGCGGTGGAGGCCATGGGGAAAATCGGGGCCTCTGCCGCCGGCATCGCCGCCATCGGCATCACCAACCAGCGGGAGACCGCCGTCGTCTGGGACAAGGCCACCGGCGAGCCGGTCTGCAACGCCATCGTCTGGCAATGCCGCCGCACCAGCGCCTACTGTGACGCCCTCAAGGCCCAGGGCCACGCCCCGGAGCTCCAAAAGCGCACGGGCCTCGTGGCGGACGCCTATTTCTCCGGCCCCAAGATCAAGTGGGTCCTCGACAACGTCCCCGGCGCCCGGGACCGGGCGGAGCGCGGTGAGCTCCTCTTCGGCACCGTGGACACCTGGCTCATCTGGAAGCTCACCGGCGGCAGGGTCCACGTCACCGACTATTCCAACGCCTCCCGGACCCTGCTCTTCAACATCAACACCCTGGACTGGGACGAGGACATCCTGCGCCTCATGGACATCCCCCGGGCTATGCTCCCCCAGGTCAAGCCCAGCAGTTTTGTCTACGGCGAGACGGACCCCGCCTTTTTCGGCGCGCCCATCCCCATCGCCGGAGCCGCCGGGGACCAGCAGGCCGCCCTCTTCGGGCAGACCTGCTTCGAGAAGGGGCAGGCAAAAAACACCTACGGAACCGGCTGTTTCCTGCTCATGAACACCGGCGGGGCCCCGGTCTTCTCCAAGAATGGCCTGGTGACCACCGTCGCCTGGGGCCTGGGCGGGAAGGTGCAGTACGCCCTGGAGGGGTCCATCTTCGTGGCCGGAGCCGCCATCCAATGGCTTCGGGACGAGCTGCGGCTCATCGAGTCCGCCGCCGACAGCGAATACCACGCCGGGAAGGTTCCCGACACCGGCGGGTGTTACGTCGTCCCAGCGTTTACTGGCCTGGGCGCGCCCCACTGGGACCAGTACGCCCGAGGGGCCATCGTGGGCCTCACCCGGGGGGTGAACAAGAACCACATCATCCGGGCCACCCTGGAGTCCATCGCCTACCAGGTCAGCGACGTGCTGGACGCCATGCGCTCCGACTCCGGCATCGCTCTCGACTCTCTGAAGGTGGACGGCGGCGCAAGCGCCAACGACCTGCTCATGCAGCTCCAGGCCGACATCCTCCAGACCCCCGTGGACCGTCCCCAGTGCGTGGAGACCACTGCCCTGGGCGCGGCGTACCTGGCGGGACTGGCCGTGGGCTTCTGGTCCGGCCTGGACGACATTCGGCAGAACTGGGCCATTGACCGCACCTTCCTCCCCGCCATCTCCTCCGGCGAACGGGAGAAGAAGCTCCAGGGGTGGCACCGCGCCGTCCAGCGGGCCTTCGACTGGGAGGAGAACTGAACGTATCTGGTCTTTTGATTGATTTTACAAATTTGTGCAGGGGCGGGTATCACCCGCCCGCAGACCTCCAGATCCCTGCGCGTATTGACAGCGCGGCAGTGTGCGGAGAGAGCGGGCGGATGATATCCGCCCCTACAGATTTCCGGCTCTCCGCGGCGAACAGAGCAGAAACTTTTTTTGAGAGTTCCCCCTTGACAAATATATCGAAACCTGATATATTAAATACATCGGAGGACGATATATCAGATAACCGATAGATTGGAGTGCTGACAATGAACGAAAAGCAAACACGACGGCTGCTGGCCCTTTGCGGAGGCATGTGCGGAGCCGCCTATCTCGCTATGGAGGGCATCCTTCCCAACGCATCGGATTTCCTCATGGGAGCGCTGCTGGGGCTGGGGCTGACCCTCATCATCCTGGCCCTGCTGCCGGAGACGGCGCGGCAGAAGCTCAAGAGGTGGAAGGGCCGTGGATAAAAATCAGCCCCTCACCGAGGCCGTCTTCTACATCCTCCTGGCCGCCCGGAAGCCCGTCCACGGCTACGGCATCATCCAGGAGGCGGCGGAACTGACCGGCGGGAGGCTGAACCTGGGGCCCGGGACCCTCTACGGGGCCATCACCTCCCTGCTGGACAAGGGGTGGATCGCCCTGGTCAGCGCGGAGACGGGCTCCCGGAAGAAAAAGGAGTACCTTATCACCGAGGCGGGCCGCGCGGCCTTTTACGCGGAGCTCAGCCGCCTGCGGGAGCTGGTGGCCAACGGCGGGAAAATGGAGGGAGAGACATGAAACGCTGGAAATTCACCTTTGACAAGGACGAGGAACAGGCCTGGCTCAACGACTACGCCCGGCAGGGCTGGGCCATGGTGAGCTTTTTCGCGGGGCTGGTGACCTTCGTCCCCTGCGAGCCGGGGGAGTTCATCTACCAGATCGACCTCCTGCCCGGGACGGGCCTCCGGGCCGACGGCTTCGAGGGCTACCGGGAGTTCATGGAGGAGACCGGCGTGGAGGTCGTCGAACGCTGGGCGAGGTGGGTGTACCTGAGAAAGCGCTCGGCAGACGGGCCCTTTGAGGTCTACTCCGACGCCGCCTCCCTTGCCGCCATGTACCGGCGCATCCGGGCCATGTTCCTGTGGGTGCTGGCGCTGGAGTTCTGCTGTGGGATCACCGTGTGGAGGAACATCTGGGAGGAGCCTGTGTTCTTCGGCGCCGTCGCTGTGCTCTTCACGGCGATCATCACCGGCATCCTGCGGGCCGTCTTCCAGTGCAGCCGGAAGATCCGGGAGTTGGAGGAAGGAGGTACGGAATGAAGCGTGCGCAAATCATCAGCCTGGCCGTCCTGGTCCTGGCCCTGCTGGTCATGGGGGGCAACGCCCTCTCCCCCCTGCCGGACTGGGCCGTGCGTGTGGACGGCGCGGTGCTGCTCTGTTCCCTGCCTGCGGCGGCCTTCGCCGCCGTCAGAGGCCGTATGGACCGATAAAACAAAAGGAGGATCATCCATGAATCGCTTTCAGAAAGTTTACAGCCAAGGCGCCATTGATGTGATGGAGATTTGGGTGGACACCGAGACCGGCGTGAACTACGTGTTCCACCGGAACGGCAACGCGGCGGGCTTCACGCCCCTTCTCGACCGGGAGGGCAAGCCGGTGGTGTCCCGCTGACTGTGCCCGGCTGCGGCTGAGCCGCCGTCCGATGTGGACGGCGGCTCATTTTTTTCGGTCTCAACCCCCTGTTTCCCGGGTTCCACCCGCTGTATCCCCCAAAAAATACTTGACATTCCCCCAGGCGGAGGGTGTATAAGAGCATCACAGACAAATTTTGGAGGTGCTGTCATGTTGAACATATCCCACTACACCAAGACCTACCCCGGCGGCAAAACGGCAGTGGAGGACCTCACCCTCCACGTCTCCCCCGGAGAGATCTGCGGCTTCATCGGCCGCAACGGCGCGGGCAAGACCACCACCCTCCGGGCCGTAGCCGGGGTGATGGGCTTTACCGAGGGAACCATCACCATCGCGGGCCGCGACGTGCAAAAGGACCCGGTGGGGGCCAAATCCGTCACCGCCTTCCTCCCGGACAATCCGGACCTGTACGAGTTCATGAGCGGCATCGAGTACGTCAATTTCATCGCCGACCTCTACGCCATCCCGTCCAAGGCGCGGCAGGAGCGCATCGGGCGCTACGGGGAGGCCTTCGGCCTCACGTCCGACCTGGGGAGCCCCCTGGCCGGGTACTCCCACGGCATGAAGCAGAAGCTGGCCCTCATCTCCGCCCTCATCCGGGAGCCGCAGCTCCTCATCCTGGACGAGCCCTTCGTGGGCCTGGACCCGGCGGCGTCCCACCTGCTCAAGGGGTACCTGGGGGACATCTGCGCCCGGGGCGGGGCGGTGTTCTTCTCCACCCATGTGCTGGAGGTGGCGGAAAAGCTCTGCCACACCATCGCTATCATCCAGGACGGGCGTCTCATCCGCCACGGCCCCACGGCGGAGGTAGTCGGCGACGGGAGCCTGGAGGACGTGTTCCTGGGCCTCACGGAGAGGGGGACGGCGCAGTGAAGAAGTTTCTGGTGCTCACACGAGTGCAATTGAGGGCTCTGCTGTCCACGCTCCGCATCGGCGGGAGCCGGAAGCGGGCGGCTTCAGGCTGGGGAGCGCTGGCCCTGGCGGCGGGGCTGTGCCTGTACCTCTCCGGGTCCTACAGCTTCGCCCTGGGCGGACAGCTGGCGGCACTGGGGGCCCTGGACCTGCTGCTTTTGATGATGCCCGCCGCGGCGGTGGCGGCGGGGGTGCTGTTCACGGCTCTTGCCGCCCAGGCGGTGGTCTTCTCCGGCAGGGACAGCGACCTCCTACTCGCCCTGCCGGTGCCCGCCCTCACGGTACTGCTCAGTAAGACGGCGGCGCTGTATGTGGAGAACCTGGTGTTCTGCCTCTTCTTCGTCCTCCCCGCCGGAGCGGCACGCTGGTGGTTCGGAGGGGGCGGAGGCGCGGCCTTTGCCCTGCGCATGGTCCTGGGCACAGTGTTTCTGGCGCTGGTACCCACGGTGCTGGCCCTGGGGATCGGGTTCCTTCTGGGCTGGCTGGGGGCGCGGCTGGGGAGCCGCCGGGGGATCAACCTGGCGCTGTGCGTCCTGACGGCGGGAGTGGTGCTGCTTCTGGTGCTCCGGCTCAACGGCGCGGTGTCCGCCCTCATGGCCGGGGAGCTGGGCATGGACAGCGATGTCCCCTTCTGGGTCCTGCCCTTCCGCTTCTTCCAGGAGGGGGTCTGCGGAAGCTGGGGAAAACTTGCCCTCTTCGGCCTGGGGGCCCTGGCCCTCCTGCTGGGCGCGGCGGCGGTCCTGGCCGGGAGGTACCGGCAGGTGCTCACCGGCCTGAAGGCCCGCCGCCGCGGAGGGTCCCTCCGCCTCGACCGGGTACAGGCCGCAGGACCCCGCCGCGCCGTCCTCCGCAAGGAGGCGGCCCGGTACTTCGGCACCCCCATCTACCTCATGAACACGGGCCTGGGGCTCATCCTGCTCCCCGCGGCGGGCATCGCGGCGGTGGTGATGAAGGGACGCCTCCAGGGCCTCCTGGCGCAGATGGGCGGTATCCCGGTGCCGGTCCTGGCGGCGGGGACGGTGCTGTTGTGCCTCTCCACTGCGGCGGTGACCGGGTCCTCCATCAGCCTGGAGGGCAAGACCCTCTGGATCCTGCGCGGCGCGCCCCTCCCCGCCGGGGAGATCCTGGAGGTCAAGGCCGCGTTCCAGGTGCTGATAACCGCCCCCTGCCTCCTCGTTGGCGGCGCGGGCATCGCCTGGGGGCTGGACCTGGGCTGGGCCATGGGAGCGGTCCTGGTTCTGGCGGGACTGGCCTTCTCCGGGTTCTGCGCCCTCTTCGGCCTGCTGGTGAACCTCTGCTTCCCCCGCCTGGACGCCATCAGCGACGCCGCCGTGGTCAAGCAGTCCGCCGCCGCCATGATCTCCACCTTTGCCGCCATGGCCGCCGCCGCGGCCTGCACCCTGGCGGCATGGGGGCTGACCGCCCTGGTGAGCCCGGAGGCCGCGTGGGGCTTTTTGACCCTGGTCCTCCTGGCCCTCTGCGCCGCCCTGGACCGCTGGCTGGCCACCCATGGGGCAAAGCGGTTCCTGGAATTATAAAAAAGGACCGGCGGTGCTGGCGCACCGCCGGTCCTCCTGTTTTACATGCCCCTACGCCTTGACCCGGCTGGCAACGATCCCCGCGGCCGCTCCGATCGCCGCTCCCGCCGCCGTTCCGGACACCAGCAGCGCCGGCAGGTACCAGGCCAGCCGCGCCGTCCCCAGCACAGCCATCGCCACCAGGACCTGTCCCACATTGTGGCTGACGCCCCCTGCGATGCTGACGCCCAAAACAGAGAATTTCCCCGTCTTTTTCAGCAGAGCCATCACCGCCAGACTCAGCGCCGCACCCGCAAAAGAGTAAGCGAAGCTGTAAGCATTGCCAAAGGTGATGGAGACCAGCACGACCCGCACGAGGGAGATCACCGCCGCATCCCGGACGCCCATGCGGCAGAGGGCGAACACCGCCGCCAGATTGGCCAGCCCCAGTTTCATCCCCGGCGCCGCCGCGGAGGCGGGGACCATGGCCTCCAGCCAGGAGAGCACCATCGCCAGGGCGATCAGGAGCGCGTACCGCGCCATACGTCTGCTCATGGCGGTCTCCTCACTGGGTCGCGGCGTCAAAGGGTGACGCCGCGCCGCCCTCAATAGACACCATCAGCCTGTGGGGGAGGCATACGATGGTCTCCCCTTCCCGCCAGATGGGCCCCGTGTCCACGCAGGTGAGGTCGCCGCAGCTGGCCTCCGTGACAGCCGCCCGGCCTCCGGCGATGCGCAGGATGTTCCAGGCCCCGCCGTCCCCCAGCGTCACAGTCCGGTCCTCGGACAGGGGATAGCGGGCGGTCTCCACTCCCTCCACCGACACCACGGCCCAGGCCCCGGCCCCGCCGGGCCGGAAGAGGGCGTACAGCACCGCCGCCGCCGCGAGGACCCCCAGCGCCAGCCGGAGGTCGTGCTTCAAATCGTCTCTCATAGGCCCACTCCTTACATCCATTGAGGGTATCATAGCACAAAAGGATGCCGGATCACAAGCGGTTTTTGAAAAAACGCCAGAGGCGGGAGCCGCAGCAGCTCCCGCCTCTGAAACGCGGATCGGCTTATTTCTTATAGGGCACGTGCCAGATGGTGTCCGCGTAGTCCGCGATGGAGCGGTCGGCGGCAAAGATGCCGGACCGGGCGATGTTGTGCAGGCTCATCTGGTTCCACTTGACGGGGTCCCTGTAGGTGGCCATCATGCGGCGCTCGGCGTCGCAGTAGGAGGGGTAGTCCGCCAGGAGCATATACTCGTCCGCCGGGGAGCCGCTGCCGAAGAGCAGGCGCTCCACCAGGTCGTCGTAGCGGATGCCGTCCTTGAAGCCCTGGCTGATCTGATCCAGGACCCGGTGGAGGGTGGCGTCCCGGCTGTAGAGGCGGTAGGGGTTGTAGCCGGTGTCCCGCATCTCCTTGACCTCCTCGGTCTTCAGGCCGAAGAGGAACATGTTCTCGTCGCCCAGCACCTGGTGCATCTCCACGTTGGCCCCGTCCAGGGTGCCGATGGTCAGCGCGCCGTTCATCATGAACTTCATGTTGCCGGTGCCGCTGGCCTCCTTGCCGGCGGTGGAGATCTGCTGGCTGACCTCGCTGGCGGGCATGAGGACCTCCGCCATGGACACCCGGTAGTTCTCCAGGAAGAAGACCTGCAATTTGTCCTTGCAGATGGGGTCGCTGTTGATTTGGTCGGCCAGGGAGTTGATGAGGCGGATGATCCGCTTGGCCACCGCGTAGCCCGGGGCGGCCTTGGCGCCGAAGAGGAAGGTGTGGGGGTGCAGATCCATGTTGGGATTGTCCCGGAGCTGGAGGTAGAGGTTGATGATCTGCATCACGTTGAGGAGCTGGCGCTTGTACTCGTGGAGACGCTTGACCTGAACGTCGAAGATGGCGTCCGTGTTAAGGATAAAGCCCTGCTCCTTCTTGGCGAACTTCGCGAAGGCCAGCTTGTTGGCGTGCTTGATCTCCCCCAGACGGGCCAGGACCTGCTTGTCACCCGCGAATTTGTCCAGCTTGGGCAGGGCCGTGCCGGGGTGGCGGAGGTAGTCCGTGCCGCCGGTGAGCTCGCAGATGAGGCTGTCCAGACCGGGGTTGATCTCCGCCAGCCAGCGGCGGTGGTCGATGCCGTTGGTGACGTTTTTGAACTTCTCCGGCTCCATACGGCAGGCGTCCTTGAAGACGTCGTTTCGCAGGATGTCGCTGTGGAGGGCGGAGACGCCGTTGACCGCCATGCCGCCGGCGATGCAGAGGTTGGCCATACGGACCTCGCCGTCCCAGATGACGGCCATGTTCTTGATCTTGCTCTCGTCGCCCCGGTAGAAGTCGGTGGCCTTGGCCTGCCAGCGGCGGGCGATCTCGCAGATGATCTGCCAGATGCGGGGCAGGAGGGTCTGCATCAGCTGCTGGGGCCAGCGCTCCAGGGCCTCGGCCAGGACGGTGTGGTTGGTGTAGGCCACGGAGTTGACGGTGATATGCCAGGCCTCGTCCCAGCTGATGCCCGCGTCGTCCATGAGGATGCGCATGAGCTCGGGGATGACCAGGGCGGGGTGGGTGTCGTTGATCTGGATGACGTTCTTCTCGTGGAAGTTGGTCACAGTGCCGTAGTTCTGGATGTGCTTGCGCACGATGGACTGGACCGTGGCGGAGACGAAGAAGTACTGCTGGCGCAGGCGCAGGCTCTTGCCCTCATAGTGGTTGTCCTCGGGGTAGAGCACCTTGGCGATGGCCTCGCTCATGGCTTTCTCTTCGCCGGCCTTCACGTACTCGCCCTGGTTGAAGAGGCCCATGTCGATGGGGGTGGGGCTCTTGGCGTCCCAGAGGCGCAGGGAGTTGGTGTGGCTGGTCTCATACCCGGCGATGGTCATGTCGCAGGGCACGGCCAGGACCCGGGTGTAGCCCTCGTTGATGATGTGCAGGTGGTCGCCGTCCCAGAACTCCCGGAGGGTGCCGCCGAAGTGGACCTCCTCCACGTCCTCGGGCTTGGGGACCAGCCAGGCGTCGCCCTGGTCCAGCCAGTTGTCCGGCAGCTCGATCTGCTGGCCGTCCACGATCTTCTGCTTGAAGATGCCCAGCTCATAGCAGATGGAGTAGCCCCGGGCGGGGATCTCCAGGGTGGTCAGGCTGTCCAGGTAGCAGGCGGCCAGGCGGCCCAGGCCGCCGTTGCCCAGCCCCGCGTCCGGCTCCATGTCGAAGATCCTGGCCGGCTTGAAGCCCATATCCTCGATGGCGGCCTTCATAGGCTCCAGCACGCCCAGGTTGTAGGCGTTCTTCATCAGGCTCCGGCCCATCAGGAACTCCATGGACATATAGTGGACCCGGCGCAGCTGTTTTTTCCGGACCTTCTGCCGGGTATCCACGTACTGGGCGTTCATCCGGTCCCGCAGGACCATGGCGCAGGCCTTGAGCATATTGGCCTCGGTGGCCTCCTCCTCGGTGCAGCCGAAGTTGAGGCGCAGCTTGTCACAGATGGCCTGCCTCATGGATTCCTTCGTGTATTTTTCCATAGGGTCCTCCTCGTTCTTGTTACTTGTTATGGTGGAGCGGGAGATGCCCGCTCCGATCTGCCCTCACAGGCAAACCGTCCGGTACCGGGCAGTCCCGGAAGACTGCCCGGCCGGACGAAACATTCGATTACGCGCCTCTGCCCCCTCAGGAGCAGATCTTGCGGTAGATCTCGTTATAGGCCTCCGCGCTGCGGCCCCAGCTGAAGTCCTCAGCCATGCCGGCCTTGCGCAGCTGTTTGAAGGCGGTGGGGTTGTTGAAGTAGAGGTCCACCGCCTGGCGGATGACGTAGAGCATGTCGCCGCTGTTGTAGCCGGCGAAGGTGAAGCCGTTGCCCGCGCCGGACCAGGCCTCGTAGGGATGCACGGTGTCCTTGAGCCCGCCGGTCTCCCGGACGATGGGCACGGTGGCGTAGCGCATGGCCATCATCTGGGCCAGGCCGCAGGGCTCGCTGCGGCTGGGCATGAGCAGCAGGTCCGCACCGGCGTAGATATCCATGGCCAGGGACTCGTTGTAGCCCCGGTAGAGGGCCATGCGGCCCTTGTAAAAGCCCAGCTTCTCCTCGAAGAAGCGCTCGTAGTTCCAGTCGCCGCTGCCCAGGACCACGAACTGGCAGTTGAGGTCCATGATCTGGTCGAAGACGCTGCACACCAGGTCCAGGCCCTTGTGGCTGACCAGGCGGCTGATGATGCCGATGACGGGCACGCCGGGATTCACATCCAGGCCCATCTCCTGCTGGAGGTGCTCCTTGTTCTTGGCCTTGCCGGCGGTGATCGTGTCCTCCTGGACAGCGCCCTTGCCGGACTTGACGGGAGCGCCGCCGAAGTTGGCGGTGATGCCCTTGTCGGTGGTGGGGTCGTAGCGCGCCATATCCAGGCCGTTGAGCACCCCATAGAGCTTCCCGGCGTTGCGCTGGAGCACGCTCTCCAGGCCGTGGGCGAAGAAGGGCTGGCGCAGCTCCTGGGCGTAGGTGGGGCTCACGGCGGTGATGGCGTCGCAGACCATCAGCGCGCCCTTGAGCATGTTCACATCGCCGTCCATGGCGATGGTGCCGTCGGCGAACCAGCCGGGGGCCAGGCCGAAGAGGTCCTCCAGGGTCTCCTTGCCGTAGCGGCCCTGGTACTCGATGTTGTGGATGGTGAAGACGGTCTTGATGCTGCGCACCGCGCTCCAGCGGACGCACTCGTCCTTGAGGTACACGGGCACCAGGGCGGTCTGCCAGTCGTTGCAGTGGATGACCTCCGGCATGAAGGCCAGGGAGGGCAGCAGGGCGACGATGGCCCGGGAGAAGAAGCCGAAGCGCTCGCCGTCGTCATAGTGGCCGTAGAGGGCGGCGCGCTTGAAATAGTACTCGTTGTCCACGAAGTACCACGTCACGCCCTCCCGCTCCAGGCTGAACAGGCCGCAGTAGATGCGGCGCCAGCCCAGGGGGACCTCGATGTGGCAGACGAAGGTCAGCTGCTCCTTCCACTTGTCCATCACGCACTGGTAGAGGGGCAAGATGACCTCCACCTCGTTGCCGGCCTTAGCCAGGGCCTGGGGCAGGCTGCCGGCCACATCGGCCAGACCGCCGGTTTTGCAGAAGGGGACTGCCTCGGACGCGGCGAATAGGATTTTCATGGGGGGATGCCTCCTTAATCGATACAAGTAGAGCGAAATAGAATGAGCTGAACGCGGGAGCAAAGGGGGCGAGGCTCTTTACACCTTGCTTCCCTTGGAGATGACCATGGGATAGCCCTCGTGGCCCATGAGGGTGCGGGAGGCCATGATCTCCACGTTCTTGTCGGCCACCACCTGGTGGAGCACGGCGTCGCGGTGGACGGCGGTGTCCTGCATGAGGATGCAGTTTTTGATCTCCGCGCCCTTCTCAACGCTGACGCCCCGGAAGAGGATGGAGTTCTCCACCGTGCCCTCGATGGTGCATCCGTCGGCCACCAGGCAGTTGCAGCAGGTGCCGTTGGGGTCGACGTAGGTGGATGCGTCGTTGCGCTCTTTGGTGTGGATGGGCCGCTGGGGGTGGAAGATCTCCCGGCGGATGGTGGGGTCCAGCAGCTCCATACTGCGCACATAGTAGTCCTTGAGGGTGTGGATCTGGGCGGCGTAGCCGTCCCAGACGAAGCTGCGGATGTTGAGGGAGCCCGCCTTGGCCTGGAGCACCGCGCCGCGGAAGCTGCAAAGGTCGTGGCTCATGCACTCGTCCACCAGCTCCAGCAGGAGCTCCTTGGAGAGGATGTACATCTCCAGAGAGCGGTAGCACCCGGTGGGATCGTTGAGGGGATAGAGCGTCTCAGTGATCCGGCCCTCGCCGTCCAGACGGAAGTATGTCACATCGTCCGGGCCGTCCACACTGCTGGTGCAGACGGCGGTGATATCCGCGCCGGAGTCCAGATGGGCCTGATAGACCTCCTGGAGGGGGATGTTGACGATGAGGTCGCTGTCGGCCAGGACCACATGGGACTGCCGCACGCCCTCCAGGTAAGAGCGCACCCCGGCCAGGGCCTCCATCTTGCCCCGGAAGGCCCGCACGCCGCCGGTCTCCTCATAGGAGAAGGGGGGCAGGAGGCGCAGTCCGCCGTGCTTGCGGCTCAGATCCCAGTCCTTGCCGGAGCCCAGGTGGTCCAAAAGGCTCTGATAGTTCCCGTGGAGCACCACGCCCACGTCGGTGATCCCGGCGTTGACCATGCTGCTGAGGACGAAGTCGATGATCCGGTAGCGCCCGGCAAAGGGAACAGAGGCGGGCATCCGGTTGGCGGTCAGCTCCCGCAGGCTGTTGTGCTTCTCATAGGAGAAGATGATCCCATGCAAGCCTTTCATTTGGTGTGCACCTCCTTATGATCACGGTTGAGCATCGTTTTGGGGGCTACGACCTCGCCGGGCTCGATATTGGTCCCGGGTCCCAGGACGGTAATGCCCCAGGCATCGGGGTCGCAGCTCTCCGGCGAGCCGCCCACGCTGGCCCCCGCGGCCACCTGGCAGTTCTCGCCCAGGATGGCGTAGCGCACCACAGCGCCCCGTTTGACGGTGACGCCGGGCATGAGCACGGAGTACTGGACCTCCGCGCCCTCCTCCACCCGTGCGCCGTGGGAGAGGACGCTGTTCATGACCTTGCCGCTGATCTCGCACCCCTGGGTGACCACGCTGTGGTCCACCAGGGCGCTCTTGCCGATGAAGGCGGGGGGCTCGGCGGGCAGGCGGGCGTAGATGGGCCAGCTGTCCTCCAGCAGGTCCAGGTCGCCCCGGGAGAGCATATCCATGTTGGCGTCCCAGAGGCTCTCCAGGGTGCCCACGTCCTTCCAGTAGCCGTCGAAGCGGTAGGCCACCATCTTCTCCCCGGCGTTCAGCATGTTGGGGATGATGTTCTTGCCGAAGTCGTTGCTGGAGGCGGGGTCGGCCTCGTCGCTGACCAAGTACTCCCGGAGCTTCTTCCAGGTGAAGACGTAGATGCCCATGGAGGCCAGGTTGCTCTTGGGCTCTTTGGGCTTCTCCTGGAACTCGACAATGTTGTCCTCCCCGTCCACGGCCATGATGCCGAAGCGGGAGGCCTCGGCCCAGGGCACCTCCAGCACGGAGATGGTGCAGGCGGCGCCCGCCTTCTTATGGGCCTCCACCATCTTGGCATAGTTCATCTTATAGATGTGGTCGCCGGAGAGGATGACCACATACTCCGGGTCATACATGTCCACAAAGCCGATGTTCTGGTAGATGGCGTTGGCGGTCCCCTTGAACCAGCTGCCCTTGTCCCCCTCCACCATGTAGGGGGGGAGGATATGGACGCCGCCGTCCAGGCGGTCGAGGTCCCAGGGCTGTCCGGAGCCGATGTAGCTGTTGAGCTCCAGGGGCTTGTACTGGGTGAGGACGCCCACGGTGTCGATGCCGGAGTTGGTGCAGTTGGAGAGGGGGAAGTCGATGATGCGGTACTTGCCGCCGAAGGGGACGGCGGGCTTGGCCACGTCGCTGGTCAGCACGTACAGGCGGCTGCCCTGCCCGCCGGCCAGGAGCATTGCGATACACTCTTTCTTCATTACTTTCTCATCCTCATTTTTATTTTAACTCAGGGGAGGTCTTCCTTCTGGTGCTCTTCTTCGCCGGAGCCCCGGCGGCCTCGGCGGCGTCCTCGGATGCGGCGGTCTTCCGGGAGGCGCGGGGCTTCTTCTCCGCCGTCTCCTGCTTCGGGGCCGTCTTTCTGGTGCGGGTGGTCTTCTTCTCCGCCGCGGCGGCGGTGACGGCCTCAGCGGCCTTGTTCAGGGCGGTCTTGGCGGCGGGAGCCCGTTTGGCCACGCGCCTGGTCTCGCCCCCGGCCTCCTGGCCCTCCTTTGCCTCCGCGGCGGCCTTGGCCTTCGCCTTGGGCTTGGCCCGGAGCTTGCCCTCCCCCCGCAGGAACACCGCGCCGAAGGGCGGGATGCGGATGGAGACCGAGGACTCCTGCCCGTGGGACTCCTGCCAGCTGACCTTGCAGGGAGCGGCGTTGACCGCGCCGGAGCCGCCGTAGACCTTGGCGTCGGAGTTGAACACCTCCACGTACTCCTTCACCGGCGGACAGCCGAAGCGGTAGCCGTCATAGGTGTTGGGGCTGAAGTTGAAAGCGCACACGAGCTCCTTCCCGGCCTTGTCCCGGCGGAGGAAGACCACCACATTGTTCTGGTTGTCGTCGCTGACCAGCCACTGAAAGCCCTCCCAGCTGTAGTCCTCCTCCCAGAGGGGGCTCTCGCTGAGGTAGAAGCGGTTGAGGTCCCTGACATACTGCTGGAGCTGCCGGTTGGGCTCGTTATTCAGCACGGCCCAGTCCAGCTCTCCTTCGAAGTTCCACTCCTTCTCCGTGCCCAGCTCCACGCCCATGAAGCTCAGCTTCTTGCCCGGGTGGGCCATGGTGTAGCCGTAGAAGCCCCGCACGCCGGCCAGCTGCGCCCACGCGTCGCCGGGCATCTTGCCCCGGACGGAGCCCTTCATGTGGACCACCTCGTCGTGGGAGAGGGGCAGGATGTAGTTCTCCGAGAAGGCGTAGAACATGGAGAAGGTGATGTCCTTGTGGTTGCTCTGGCGGAACCAGGGGTCCATCTTCAGGTAGTGGCACATGTCGTTCATCCAGCCCATGTTCCACTTCAGGTTGAAGCCCAGCCCGCCGATGCCGTTGGGCCCGATGACGCCGGTGGGCTTGGTGACGAGGGGCCAGGCGGTGGACTCCTCCGCCACCATGAGCACGTCCGGATTGACCTCGAAAGCGGTCTCGTTGAGCTCCTGGAGGAACCTGATGGCCTCCAGATGCTCCTTGCCGCCGTGCTCGTTGGCCACCCACTCGCCGTCTCTGCGGTCGTAGTCCAGGTACAGCATGGAGGCCACCGCGTCCACCCGGATGCCGTCGATGTGGTACTCCTTGAGCCAGAAGGCGGCGGAGGAGAGCAGGAAGCTCTTCACCTCGCCCCGGCCATAGTCGAAGACCTTAGTGCCCCAGGAGTAGTGCTCCCCCTTGCGGGGGTCGGCGTACTCGTAGCAGGGGGAGCCGTCGAACTCGTAGAGCCCGTGGGCGTCCTTGCAGAAGTGGGAGGGCACCCAGTCGAGGATGACGCCGATGCCGTTCTGGTGCATGTAGTCGACAAAGTACATGAAATCCTGCGGGGTGCCGTAGCGGGATGTGGGGGCGTAGTAGCCGGTGCACTGGTAGCCCCAGCTGGCGTCAAAGGGGTACTCGGTGACGGGCAGGAGCTCGATGAAGTTGAAGCCCATGTCCTTGACGTAAGGGGCAAGCTGACGGGCCAGGTCCCGGTAGTCGATGAAGTCCCCGTTCTCCCGGCGGCGCCAGGAGCCCAGGTGGACCTCGTAGATGTTCAGCGGCGCGGTGTAGACGGGCTGTCCGTGGCGCTTTTTGCGCCATGCCTCGTCCCCCCAGGCATAGCCGTCGATGGTATAGAGCTTGCTGGCGGTGCCGGGGCGGGTCTCGGCGTGGAAGGCGTAGGGGTCCGCCTTCAGGCGCACCACGCCGTCTGCGCCGGTGACGGCGAACTTATAGGCGTCATAGGTCTGGCCGCCGGGAACGAAGCGCTCCCAGATGCCGTCCGTGATCTTTTCCATGGGGTGGGCCGCCTGGTCCCAGGAATTGAAATCACCCACTACGGAGACAGCCTGCGCCCGCGGTGCCCAGACGCGGAACATGTAGCCGTCAACTCCGTTGTGGGTGGCAGCGTGGGCGCCCATGTATTCGTAGGCACTCCTGGCCGTTCCCTGGTGGAAGAGATAGGTATTGAACTCGTCTGCTTCTCTATAGGGCATGATGATACGTTCCTCCGTTTATTAGCCGCCCGCAGTTCCCGGAAATTGCCGCAGGACAACTGTTATCAGCCATATTATACCCCACAATCCCACATATCGTCAAGGCGGCGGGAAATAGTTTCTCCACGGCAAAAGCTACAAAAAATCAGGGGAAATAACGTAGGTTTTTACCAAGAATTTCTGCCCAAGAGGGAGGACGGATAGTGCATATCTCCAGAATTCGACCGTTTTTCCGCCGGAGGCGTACATAGAAACATGCCTGGTACGGCGGTGACGGACGAAACGCCGATTTTTCCCCAAAAGCCTTTACTTTCACGCGGTGAAGTGTTAAGATAAGGACATCCTACCACGGAGGTGACTTATGCCAAGGATCACGGAAAAGAAAAAGAGCGACGGACTCTACCGGGCCATCCTGAAGCTTCAGAGCGAGGAGGAGATCTACAATTTCTTCCAGGACCTGTGCACCGTCGCGGAGCTCCGCTCCATGGAACAGCGCTTCGAGGTGGCCGTGCTGCTCAACCAGGGGATGATCTACAACGACATCCTGGAGCGCACGGGGGCCTCCAGCGCCACCATCAGCCGGGTCAACCGCTCCCTGGCCTTTGGCCACGGGGGGTACCGGGCTTTCTTCGACCGCCGGGAGGCGGAGGTGAAATGAGCGCCTACGAGGCCCTGGCCGGGGTGTATGACGCGCTGACAGGCGACGTAGGCTATGAAAAGCGGGCGGACTACATAGAAAAGCTCTTTCTGAAGAGCCGCATCCCGGTGCATACGGTGCTGGACCTGGCCTGCGGCACGGGGAGCATGACCGCCCTTCTGACAGAGCGGGGGTATGAGCTGATCGCCGTGGACGAGAGCCCGGACATGCTGGCCGCCGCGAGGGAGAAGGCGTCGGACCTCACGGGGGAGCCGCCGGTGTTCCTCAACCAGTCCATGGAGGCCCTGGACCTGTACGGCACGGTGGACGCGGCCATCTGCTGTCTGGACAGCCTCAACTATCTGGCGGGCCCCAGGGAGGTGCAGAAGACCTTCCAGCGGCTGCATCTCTTCATCTCCCCCGGCGGCCTGCTGGTCTTCGACATCAACAGCGCCGCCATGCTCCGGGAGCTGGACGGGCAGGTGTTCTTAGACGAACAGGAGGACGTCTACTGCGTCTGGCGTCCGGAGTTCGAGAAGCGGAGCAGGGTGTGCACCTACTGGATGGACATCTTCACCAAACGGCCGGACGGGGCCTGGGAGCGCTCCGTGGAACAGCACCGGCAGAAGGCCTACGAGGTGGAGGAACTGCGCGCCTGGCTCCTGGAGGCGGGGTTCACCCACATCCGCACCTACGGCGACTGCCGGATGAGCGCCCCCAGGGAGGGGGAAAAGCGGATCTACTTCTCCGCTATCCGGGGGAAATAGTCCCCATATGGGCAATAAAGCCGGGGCCGCACCAGCGGCCCCGGCTTTGTCTGCGAAGAAACAGTGCGGGGCTCCCCTACCCCCGCAGCAGCAGTTCCCGCGCAATCTCCCTGCCGTGGCGGCAGTAGAGCCGGGGCACCCGCTTGCTGACGGCGCAGAGGAGCTCGTAGGGGATCATCCCCGCCAGACCTGCGGCCTCGCCCACGGAGGCGTGGGCGCCGTAGACCTCCACCTCATCCCCCTCCCCCACCTGCGGCAGGTCCGTCAGGTCGATCATGCACATGTCCATGCAGATGCGCCCCGCGATGGGCGCCCTGCCCGAGGGCGTCCAGACCTGCCACTTGTTGGAGAGGGAGCGGGGCAGGCCGTCGGCGTAGCCGATGGGCAGAACGCCCAGGCGGGTCTCCCGCCGGGTGCAGAAGGCGCGGCCGTAGCTGACAAATGTGTCGGGCACGTAGCGGCTGACGGCCCCCACGGTGCTCTTAAGCGTCATCACAGGCTTGAGGCCCAGCCGCTCCGCCGCCTCCCCCGCGCCGTAGGTGAGCAGACCCGGCCGGAACATGTCGCAGGCGAACTGGGGATAGTTGGCCGTGGCCCCGCTGTTGGCGCAGTGGCGGATGGCGAAAGTACGGCCCCGCTCCTCCAGACGGCGGAGCATCCTCTGGAACCGCTCGTACTGGAGGAGGGTATACGCCCGGCTGGAAGCGTCCGTCTCATCGCTGACGGCGAAGTGGGTGAAGATGCCCTCCACCTCCAGCCCCGGCAGGCCGCAGACCCGGTCGATGGCCTCCAGGGAGCCCTCAAAGTGGGCCTCGTCGCACTGGAACCCCAGGCGGGACATACCCGTATCCAGCTTGATGTGGACCCGCATGGCCCCCCCGGCCCGCAGGGCCTCCCGGGAGAAGCCCTGGGCCGAGCGCTCGCTGTAGACCGCCTGGGTGACGCCGTTGGCCAGAATGGCGGCGCTCTGGTCCGCCGGAGTGGCCCCCAGCTGTAAGACCGGCAGGCCCACGCCCCCCAGGCGCAGCTCCCGGGCCTCGTCGATATTGGACACCGCTAAGTACGCGCACCCCATCTCCTCCAGCACCCGGGCCGACTGCACCGCCCCGTGGCCGTAGGCGTCCGCCTTCACCACCCCCAGCATCCGGGCCCCGGGGCCCATCCGCTCCTGCAAATGGCGGCAGTTATAGGCCAGCGCGTCCAGGTCGATGCTCGCCCAGGTCCTCTTCAGTGTGCTATCCATCTTGCACCTCGTGTTGAAATTTCTTTACCAGTGAATGTTGGGCTCCGCCCAAACCCGCCAGAGGCTTTGCCCCTGCGCTGGCTTCGCCAGCTTGGGCTTGGCTAGCCTTCGGCTAGCTGTTGCCTGGACCCCACCACCTTTGAAAAGGTGGACGAAACTTTTATCCTGCGCTGCGCGCCATATTCGAGACTGCTATTCCTCTGCCGTGGCATACGCCGCCGCCTCGTCCGCCGGGGAGGCCATGCCCGGCTCCGTGGGATTCGCCGCAGAGCCGCCGTCCTCCCCCTCCGAGGCCAGCGCGGGCGTCTGCGCCGCGCCGCCGCCCTCCTGGGGAGCGCTCTGGGCGTCCGGCGTCTCCGGCTGGGTCTCCGGGGCCTCGGGCTCAGCCGGGGCCTGCCCTGTCACCTCGAAACGCTTCCAGGCCACCTCATAGAGGACCTTGCCGCCGGCGCTGATCTCACTGCGCAGGGGCAGCAGCGTCTCCTGGTCGAACCAGGTGGCGTAGAGGGCCCCCTCTTCGTCCGCCAGGTCAAAGGCCACCCGCAGGCCCTTGCGGCCGTCCACGTCCTCCTCCCCGGTCTCCGCCGGATAGCCGGAGGCCGCCGCCGCCATCAGCCGGGGCAGAGCCGCCACCGGGGAGACCGCCGCCGCAGAACAGCTCCCCGCGTCCAGGGAGATGTCCTCATAGGTGAGCTTCAGCTCCCCGCCGGAGACCGTGGCGGAGATGCCCGCCAGATTGGCCGGGGCCAGCACCGTGACCGTACTGCTCTCCGGAGTGTAGGCGCACAGCAGGGTGTAGGCGCGGTCCTCCTCGTCGTAGTGGCAGGTGATGTCCGCCTCCATGGTAGCCGCTGTCACGGCGGCGTACTGCCGCTGGAGCTCTCCCACAGGGTCTTTCTCCTCCCCGCCGCACGCGGTGAGCAGGAGCGTCAGCATTAGTGCAAAAAGCATCGCTTTTCGCACAGTCCTTCCTCCTTGATGTTATAGTCCCAGAGTTTTGAACGCCGCCGGCAGGGTTCCGATGAGGTCCCCCGGGGTCATGGCGTACTCCGTGAGGTCCCGGGCGGCGAAGTCCCCCGCCGTCCCGTGGAGCCATACGGCGCACACCGCGGCGGCAAAGGCGTCCGCCCCCTGCCCCAAGAGGCTCAGCACGATCCCCGCGAGCACGTCGCCGCTGCCGCCCTTGGCCATGCCGCAGTTTCCGGTGGGATTGCGCAGGGCCCTGCCGTCCGGGGCGGCTGTCACGGTCCCCGGGCCCTTGAGCACCACCACGCAGCCGCTGCGCCGGGCAAAGTCCACGGCGGCGCGCTCCCGGCCCAGCGAGAGGTCCCCGCCCAGGCGGCGGAACTCCTCCTCGTGGGGCGTGACCACTGTGGGGAAGCGGCCCTGCCGGCTTGCGAGACTATCTATATGCGTGCCCACCGCGTTTATGCCGTCGGCGTCCAGCACCACCGGCACGGTCAGGTCCTCCAGGAGGGCGCGGACCTTCCGCTCTGTATCAGACGCACGGCCCAGGCCGGGGCCGATGAGGGCCGCGTCGCAGCGGGACATCCAGCTTCGGAGGCCCTCATACTCCTCCGGGGCAGGACTGACCATGGCGGTGTCGCACCGGGCGGCGGCGATGGGGTAGACCTCCCCCGGCACGGCTACGAACACCAGGCCGCTCCCCGTGCGGCAGGCGGCCTCCCCGGCGTAGACCGGCGCGCCGGTGTAGCCCACCGCGCCGCCCCAGATGCGGACCTTGCCGAAGGTACCCTTGTGGCCGTTGGGGTCCCGCTTGGGCAGGAGCTTCTTGACCAGATTGGCAGTAATTTCTTCCATATGACCCCCTACGCGCCCAGGACAATGCCCACCACGGTCCCGGCGTAGTTGCCGAGGACGTAGCCCAAGGTGCCCACCAGCATGGCCGGGCCCACCAGACGGCCCCAGCCCTGGGATACCGCCATTCCGGCGGCGGTGGTCGGCCCGCCGATGTTGGCGTTTGAGGCGATGATGGCGTCCTCCAGGTCGAAATGGAGCAGTTTCGCGGCGGTGAAGCAGAAGAGCATGTTCACCGCCACCATGATGGCCGTCAGCACCAGCAGGAGCGGGGCCTCGGTGACGACGGTGACGATGCTGGCAGGCGCGCCGATGACGAAGAGGAAGAGGTAGATGAAGTAGGTCCCGATCTCCTGGGAGCCGTGGATACGCTCCACCTGCCGGTCGAAGAAGGTGGCGGCGGCGACGGAGAGGGTGGTGATCCAGACATACTGACTGCCGAAGAAGCGTCCGGCGAAGTCCAGGAGGCCGCCGGCGAAGGTCTCCACCTGTTCCGGGACCAGTGGGGCGAAGAGGGAGGCGATGCCGCTGGAGACCCACACCACCGCCGTGCAGAAGGCCAGGTTCAGGGCGATATCCCGGAGGGAGATGTCCTTGCGGGACCAGTAGGCGGCGGCGCGGGTCTGGGCGCCGGTCTCCTGTCCGGAGGCGGCCTCGTCGATGTGGGGGTGGGGGTAGCGCTCCCGGAAAAAGCGCATCCCGGCAAAGGCGATGAGGGCGAAGAAATAGAGGGTCATGAGCAGGTTGTCGGCCACTGTGGCGGCGGCGCAGAGGCTGTCCGCGGCGACGAACTGCCGGGCCATAGCCGCGAGGTTGACACTGCCGCCGATATAGGTTCCGGTCATCATGGCCGTCACCTGGGCGAGGCCCTGATCGTCGCCGAAGAAGGGCCGCAGGGCGCTGAAAGCCAGGAAGCCTCCCGCCACGGTGCCCGCCGCGCCGGTGAGGAAGACCGCCAGCATCTGCCCCGTCTCCCGCCAGATCTTTCGGACATTGCACCGAAGCATCAGAAGCGGGATGCCCATGGGTACGAAGAAGCCCCAGACGATGTCGTCATAGAGCACGCTCCTGGTGGGGATCACCCCCAGGTTGGCCATGGCCATGGAGAAGACCAGGGCGATCATGGCCCCCGATACCCGGGACGCCCAGCGGTACCTCTGCTCCAAAGCGATGGTCAGGGCCACGGACAGACACATCACGGCCAAGAGGCCCCAGGTGTTGTCCGGCGAGATCAGCGTATGGCCCAGGAGGGCCTCCAGTGGTGTCATAGCTTGTCCTCCTAAAAACAGGCGCGAAGCGCAATTTGCGGGTCCAGGCAGCAGCTGTCCGAGGGACAGCCAAGCTGTCGAAGCCAG
>Ga0137309_100438_pt1 | contig 31442 bp, 35 predicted proteins | sample NAcewiD2O_June_FD_97179 | JGI IMG/M metagenome (GOLD analysis project Ga0137309, IMG submission 97179) | Mouse cecal microbial communities from Vienna, Austria - N-Acetylneuraminic amended D2O_June | ecosystem: Host-associated > Mammals > Digestive system > Large intestine > Cecum | place... | reverse complement strand
ACCTTTTTGCTCAACCGCTTCCAGCTCTCCCGCCGGAACGGCTGGGTCAACGACTACGGCGAGGTCTTTGTGATCTTCCCCCGGAAGGAGCTGGCCCGGGAGCTGCGTATCTGTGAGCAACGGGTGACAGCAGCTTTTAAAAAGCTGGTGGAACTGAAGCTGGTCTGGGAGAAACGCTGCGGCCGGGGCGACGCCAACCAAATCTACCTGGCCAGCGTGGAGCCGTTGGACAACCCTGGCTACTCCAGCGCCCCCTTCGTTCCGGAGCCGGACGGCGATTCAAGAACCGCAGATTTTGACGTTCTTGACGGCACCGGATTTTCCATGCCCGCACAAGAACCGCAGGATTTGAGCGGCAAGAACCCCGAAAACTGTGGGTCAAGAACCGCAGAACCGGCGGCTGCAGAACCTCAAAAAACGCGGCCAAGTTATATTAAATCCAGTCATACTGATTTTAGCCATACTGATGTCAGTCAGCCGGTCAGCGCCGGGGGCGCAGACGGACAGGCGGACGATGAGAGAGAGCTCATGGGCATTTTGGATGCCTGTGAGCTTTCCTGTTTCTCCCCGGAGGTGGCCCGGGTATTTGAGAATGCCATCGAGCGGCTTTTCTACCTGGACCACTTCCGGGTGGGCGGGGCTACCCTGCCCCAGAAGCGGGTCCGCTCAAAGCTGAAGCTGCTGGACGGGATGATCCTGCGGGATGCAGAGCGCAAGCTGCGGGCCAACCTGGACCGGGAGGTCAGGAACTCCACTGCCTACACCATGGCCACCATCTTCAACTGCATCGCCGAAAGCGAGAGCGACCTGATGGTGGACCCGGGGCTCAACCGCATAAGCGTCCCAACCGGGAGGTGGTAGTGGTGCTTTTGTCCGTTCAGCAGAAATACATCCTGGAGACCCTGCGGAAGCTGGGCTGTGTCCGGAAAGATCAGCTCCACGCCCTGGTGCGAGGAAAATTCCAGCGTCCAGGGTTTGACATCAGTGAGACCCGCATGGCCGCCATGCTGCGGCAGCTCCGCTCGGGCCTGGGCGACTTCCATGTGGATGATGATTTCGTCTACTTGGCCCGGGGCCAGCCCGATACCGCCCGGCTGGAGGCTATCGACATCATGCTGGAGCTGAGTGCGGGTGCGCCCCAGGACTTCACCGTGAAGGTGGACAGTCCCCAATTGCTTCGTTTCGCTTTGGACGGGGATAAGTTGAAAGTATTCTCCGTGGCCAAGCTGTCCCATGTCTCCGACCCCCGACTCATCCAGCGGGAGCGGTCGGAGCGGATCGTTTGGATCAGCGACAGCGGTACGCCCCTGGAGGGACTGACACTGCCGCTCAAACACTTCTTTGCCGCCCGGCAAGCGGACGGCTCACATCGCTTTTATGGCTCCAACGGGCCATAAAAGATACATCATCAGGAGGAAAAAATAATGCCTAGAAAGAAAGTGAATCCCGTAGAGGAACCGGAGCAGGTCAACGACATGGAGATGGAACCCCAGGTCCCAGAGGAGACTGCGGAGGGCTTGGAACAGCCGCCCACCGATGATCTCCAGGAGGATACTCCACTGCCCGCCGTCGGTGAGGAGACCCCGCCGAATGAACTGCCGAATCAGGATGCAGACGTGCCTGGAGCTGAACTGCTCAGGGAGGGCTTGGACACCAGTCCGGGCGAGGAGACAGCTGGCCCGCCCGAACCGCCGTTCCCGGAGGAAGCCGGCACTGTTTCCGAGTGTCCGCCCCCAGAGGAGGACACCTCGGCGGAACCCTCCGCCATGAAACCCTTCTGGATGGAACCCAGCGACCCTCCGCTTCCTCCGTCCGACCCGGAGCCGGTCCTGCCCCGGAAAAGCGACCGACAGAGCTTCTATGGCTTGGACTTCAAGGCTCTGGACCGGGACCTGACAGCAGAGGAGCGCCAGGAGTGGAATTCCATCTACGCCTCTTACCGCGGCCGCAGCGCCCTCTCCGGCACCATCATCGGTGTGGACCCACTCCACATCAGCGTCCGCAATAAGGAGACCGGGGAAATGGAACGGAAGACCATGTACTGCGCCATCGTGGTACCCTACCGCGTGCGGGTGGTCATTCCCGACACCGAGATGTGGGAGCAGGCGCAAGCCCGGCCTGACTTTGTGCTCCAGAACATGGTGGGGGCCACCATCGACTTCATCATCATCAAGGTGGACAGGGAAAACGGTGTGGCGGTGGCCTCCCGGCGTCTGGCCGCCCGGTCCCAGCGGTATTTCTTCGCGCACCGGCCGGCGCTGAATCGAGTTGGGGCTCAGGTCAAGTGCCGGGTGCTGTCTGTGGGACCCCGGCGGTGCCTGGTGGAGTGCTACGGCCACGACGTCGGCCTTACCCAGCGTGACCTGCGGTACACCGCCATCCCTGACCTGCGGGAGGAGTACCACCCCGGCGAGGAGCTGGACTGCGTTGTAACCGGCTTCGACCCGGAGAAGGACAGTCTCCAGATTTCGGTAAAGGCCACCCAGTCCAACCCCTTCGATGGCGCGGAGCAGCGCCACCCCGTCGGCAGCCGCCGGTATGCCACCATAGCCGGAAAGTACGGCGGCGGCGTATTCTGCAACCTGCCCGACGGCACTGTCTGTATGTGCAACTACTCCTACCAGCATGAGGACTCCGACTTCATGGTGGGCGACACTGTGATCGTCCTGGTCCAGCGATTTGAGGAAGGCAAGCGGCAGATGTATGGGAAAATCATGAGCAAGTGGTAATGGCAAAGCCCGCACCGTTTTATCGCGGTGCGGGCCTTTTTACATTCAGACTGCGGAATTCTCTTTGCTCCAGGCTCTGCACTGTTCAATGCGTCTGCCGTCGTCCCCCTGTTTGGGGTCATAGGCGAATTGGTGGAGCAGTTCACAGGGAAAGCTGTCGCACTCCCCACAGTGCTCCCTGCCCTTGCCCTCGCAGCAGGATTTTACGGGGCAGCTGTCGCCCCAAAACGGCTTGCTCATATGTACGCAGCCTGGGCAGTTCATCTGTTCGCGGTAGGAACACTGAGCGCATAACAGCCCGCATCTTGATTCTGGCATTTTGCAGCCTCCTTTCCAGTACCGCCATTATATCAGAACATACACGACACCTATATGTCATGTTCCTGATATATTTCCAACATCTTTTCTGCCTGCCGCCGCAGATCAGCCCGGAGCCGCTCCGGCTCCAGCACCTCTACTTGACTGCCGAAGCTCAGTACCCACTCCCGCAGGTTGACGAAGCTGACAAAATCCCGCTCAAAGAGCAGGCGGCCTTTCGGCCCGATCTGAAAACAGTCCGGGCCATACTCCTCAATCAGGCGGTACTTTTGATTCTCCTCAAACAGGGCCTTGAGGTGTATTCCGCCTGCAGAAAAATACTGGTCCAGCTCCAGGTCCGGCAGGTCTCTTGGAACAAAGGAGTTTGTGCCGGTTTCCAAGTCCCAGAGCCGGTTCAGCTTGAACAGCCGGAAGTCCTGACGCTCCAGGCAATACCCCCACACATACCAGGCCGACCACTTGAAAATCAGCTTATAGGGCTCAATGGTACGTTGGGTATCTCCTTTTTCGTAGCAGTAACAGAAGGATATGTGCCGTTTATTTTGGATGGCCTCTTGAATTGCGCTGATTTTTTGTGTCAGCGGCTTTTGATAGTGAGCGGCCAAATCAATGACCATAGTATCCACTGTGTTGATCGCTGTGGCGGACAATTTTTCAGCCAAGCGGAGAGAGTGGGACCTCTCCGATACGCTATCCAGCCCTTTCAGTCCAGAGAAAACCAGCTGCAACTCCTCCTGAGTCAGCAGCGTATGGTCCACTTTGAATCCGTCCGCAATGGAGATCCCACCGCCATAGCCCTGGGTGGTCACAAGTGGAATACCCGCCTGGCAAATGTCCTCAATGTCTCGGTTGATGGTTCGCCTGGATACCTCAAACCGCTCCGCCAGCTCAGGAGCGGTGACCTGGTCCTTTTGCAGTAAAATGGTAATGATTCCAATTAAACGGTCAATTTTCATTGTAATAAATTCAACTCAGAAACAGCTCATTCTTCTTTGGCTCTGAGCACACCTTTTTTAGCTTTTGAGAGGCCCCGGCTAGAAGCAACCTATTCAAAGTCCTGGCCTGAGCGGGGCAGATACTGACGCAGCGCATACAGCTGATGCAGGCTTTGGCGTTCGTCTGAGACGGATTATCTGACGGGATCGCTCCCACAGGGCATTTCTCCGCACACAGGCCGCAGCCAGTGCAATTTTTCCCGGCCTTGGGCTTGAGGGGAACGCCGTTGTACTCCCGATAGGGGGTATTGCCAGGTACATGTACGCTGTCTGGGACAGTTCCCGTTTCGATTGCCGCCTTGATTTGATGCGCAAACTGCTCCAGCTCCTCCAGGTCTTTCTGGTTGGGCCGGCCGCTGGCAAATTGGCGCATGATGGAGTGCTCCGCCACCGCTGCCACCGCCGCAACACAGTGGAAACCCGCTTGAATCAAGGTGTCTTTCAGCTCCAGCAGCGTGTCCTCATAGGCCCGGTTGCCGTAAACTACCACTAAAATCGCCTTGGCTCCGTTTGCTTTCAATTCGGCCAGACGGGCAGCCGCAGGGGCGGGGACACGCCCCCCAAAGCTGGGGACGGCGACAATGCAAATGTCGTTCGCGTTGAGAGAAATTTTGCTGTAGTCTGTGGAAAAAGCAGCCAAGTCAATTTCCTGCATGTCTGCTTCAAGTCCGTTGGCCAGACAATCCGCAGCTTTTTTCGTTCCTCCAGTGGGACTGAATACGACTGTATAGACAGACATGTACATCAACCTCCTGACTGTAATGTTTTATATTTTATTCTGGATGATTGGCGCTGTCAATCATGAGTACTTGACAAAACATCAACTATACAACTCCGCTCTGCGGTGCTAAAATAGAGATGTATTTCAGGTCTGAGTAAGTTAGGGCGGAGTAAGTTAGGGAGGATTGGAACGTGACCAGGGGCGTAGTGCGCCCCAACGCACCAAACCAGATAGGCCTTGAAATCAAATAAAAGAACAAGAACGACCGTGTATTTGCCTTTATAAGAGGCGGACACGGTCGTTCTTGTTCAAAAAGAAAGGAGTTTTTAGATGAATGTCACAAAGCAGACTGATCGCATTGACCTACTATGACCCTGGCAAAGAAGTGCGCCTGACCGTGTATGCGGACACCATCATCCTGGACCGGATTGGAGCAGACAGCTTCATCAGCGCCGTCCGCTTCGGCGGATACCCGGAGATGGTGAAGGCCATGTCGGACGCCATTTACGGCGGAGCCACCATTGAAATGCCGTTCAACGGCGAGACCCGCCAACTGAAAGCGATCCCCAAGCAGTACCGGCGGCAGATGTCCCACGACGGCCAGTACGCGGTGGGTACTCTCATGGTGAACGACGACCCCCAGGCCGCTGATTCCCCGGACGATGAAGATGAATCAGACGAGGCCGGCGAACAGCAGACCATCCAGCCCCGGAAGTGCTACATCTTCGTTCCCGCCGGGGACAGGGACCGGCTCTTTGAGGAGTTGGACCGCAAGACCGCCGCCCCCCTCATCCCGGAGTTCCGGGACGCTGTTCTGGACGCCCTCATCGACCGGGGCGAGCTGCGGCCGCTGGAGGTCTTCTCCCTGACGGAGAAGCTGGACGCCTGGGTGCTGGAACTGCGGCCCAATGATGAAAATGTGGTAGAAATTCTGGAGCAGGGCCTGAAGTGTGGCGCAATCTCCATTCCTGGAGCCGCACCGGGCCAGCCGGATGGCTTTGAAGGTGTGGAGAACATCACCAGCTACCTCAACACCTTCGGAGTTACCGTGGCCGACCGCATCCGGGACCAGTTCACCCCTCTGTTCGACCCGGCCTCCGAGCCGCTTTCTGAGGAGGTGCTGGCCGTCAATGACTACATCCAGCAGGAAGCGGGTTACTCACTCTACGATGCCCAGCTGGCTGTGGCCGAGGCGGTCAAGCGCCAGTTGGATCGGAAGGGTGTCGCGCTCATCATTGCCGAATGTGGAAGTGGAAAGACGAAAATCGGCTCCACGGCCCTGGGTGCTCTGCATGGCATGTGGGCGTCCCAAGGCCGGGGTGGGGCCCAAAAATCCTTCGGGCTGGTCATGTGTCCCTCCCACATCACCAAGAAATGGGTGCGGGAGATCGGGGAGACCTTGCCCAACACCTATGCCATGGTGGTCAAGAGTATCACAGAGCTGGAGCGGCTGTATGGAATGTACCAGGCTGGAGACAAAAGCGTTTATGCGGTTTTCAGCAAGGAAAAGGCCCGGGACGGCTATATGCGTTACCCCGCTGTCGTCTGGAGCGAGAGGAAAAGAGCGTTCCTCTGCCCCGACTGCGGCAAGCCCATCCAGATGGAGTACAGCGACGACGGCTCCCGTTACCTGGTCAACGCAGACCTGCAATTCTTCCTGCGGGAACATAAGAAAAACCGTGTCTGCCGGGAGTGCGGCTCTATGCTGTGGGCCCCGGTCAATCCAAGCAGAAATATCCTTTGGACCAAAATATCGCATTTTGGCTGGGTCTACAAGTCTTTCGCCGCCAGCTACCAGTCTCTCACAGAAAATGACGTGATTCTGGAGCGTCTGCGGGAGATTGCTGAAAATCCCCAGGGCAATTTCCCGGTCAAAGGGGCCTGTCACCGGTTTCCGTTGAGTACCTACATCAAAAAGAAGATGAAGGGACGAATTGACGCTTTCCTGGCCGATGAGCTCCACGAGTACAACAACAACAGCGGCCAGGGGGACGCAATGGCGGAGATTTTCAGCGTCAGCAAGCAGTTTGTGGGCATGACGGCCACCCTCATCAACGGCTACAGCTCGGGCATTTTCCATCTGCTGTACCGCCTGGTGCCCGGTCTGATGCGCAAGGACGGCAAGAGCTACCGCAGTCCCCAGACCTTTGACGCAGAGTACGGGGTGGTGGAGAACACCTACGAAACCACCGACGCCGCCTACAATGCCAACCGCCGGGCCAGCAAGCGCAAAACCAAAACCCGCCAGCTTCCCGGAGTATCTCCCCTGGTGTTTTCCCGGTTCCTGCTGGAATACACCGCTTTTCTCTCGCTGAACGATATGGGCAAGGACCTCCCCGATTATGAGGAGATACCCATTCCTGTTGAGATGCCGGAGGATGTGTATGACGCCTATAAGGAGGTGGAACGGGATATTCGTGCGGTGCTGAAGTCGGACCGGAAAGCGGCCCAAAAACTGCTGTCTGCCTATCTGAATCTGCTCACCGTCTACCCGGACCAGCCCTATGACCAGCCGGATATCGTCCATCCCATCGACGGCCATATTATTGCCCACCCCAGCAATAAGGCCTGCTTTGACGACATTCTGCCAAAGGAAGAAAAAGTGCTGGAGATCGTCAGGGAGAAGATCGCCGCCGGTGAGCGGGTCATGATCTACACCAGCTGGACCCGAACTGACTCCCAGCAGAAACTGGTGAAGCTGCTCACCGGGGAGGGGTTCCGCACTGAAATTCTCAGCCCAACTATCTCACCAGAGAAACGGGAGGCTTGGGTAGAGAAGCGCATTCGCTCTGGCTGCCAGGTGCTGATCACCAACCCCCGCTGTGTGGAGACAGGCTTGGACCTCAACGCCTTTACCACCCTGATTTTCTACAGCATGGGCTACAACCTGTTCACCCTGCGTCAGGCGGCCCGCCGGAGCTGGCGGATCAACCAGACGGCGCCCCGGGTAGAGGTCTATATGCTCTACTACGTTGACACCATGCAGGCCAAGGCTATGAAGCTGATGGCCTCCAAGCTGGCTGTAGCCGGGATCATTGAGGGCAACCTTTCAGAGGAGGGCCTTGCCGCTATGAGCGATGTGAAGGACCTGACCTCTCAGATGGCGAAGGAGCTGGCCCTGGGTATCAAGGACAACGTGGAGGATATTGCCGCAACATTCAAGAAAATGGCGATCATCAATCCCCGCCGTGAACGGGTCCGGCCTGCGGCCCTGCCTGTTGTTGCGGCAGTTGAGGAGACGGCCGCTGTGGAAGAAACGCCCGTTACTGTTGCCGCACCAATTCAAATCCGTACTGTGGATGCGGAGAACAAGCAGGCCCTCTACGATGGGCTGCTGCAACGAACATTGGAAGAACGCAGAAAAAAGAAGTCGAAGAAGAAGCCGGTGGACGAAAACCAGCTGTCTTTCTTCGATTTTGTTGCGTAGAAGGAGGAATTTCTTTGAACATTACCATGAATCGGGCCGAACTGCTGCACGCTGTCAAGCGTGCGTCAGCGGTCGCCCCGGCAAACTCGCCTTTGGAGGCGCTGAAAGGTGTGCTCCTGGAGGTGAGCGCCGCCAGCAAGTCGCTGGTCCTCACCGCCACTAACCTGGAGGTCACGCTGAAGCAAAAGCTGGTCTGCGCCGCCCAGGAGGACGACGCCCTGGCTATCGACGCCAAGCTGTTAGTCGGGATGCTGGAGAAGCTGTCCGGCGACACTGTGGAACTTCGGCGCAACCATGGGGACAGCCGGCTGTCCGTGTGGAGCGGAGCTGCCCGATACAACGTATCGGTGTGGGAGCAGAGCAGTTATCCCAAGGCAGAGATACCTGCCGTGACCAGCCTGGTCCGAATCAGCGGCATCCCTTCCATGGCAAAGCGGACCGTTTTTGCCGCCGATGAGAACAACGAGAAACCCATGCTGAAATGCGTCCAGCTCCGGTTTACCCAAGACGGACTTCGGGCTGCGGGGAGCGATGGGAAGTGTGTGGTCACCGCAAGGGGAGACAACAAAAGTACCGGTGATTTCAGCGTCCTGATTCCCGCCCCCTCTCTGAGCCGGCTGGCCCAGATGTGTGAGGATAAGGATGAATTTAGAGCGGGTGTCAACGGCAAAAAAATTGTTTTCGTCAGGGAGGGATTTTTGTTCTCCGCCCGGCTGATCGAGGAGAAATACATTGACACGGATTTTCTGACCAGCTCCCTGAAAAATCAGTTTACCGTGCTCACCGATGTGGCAGAGTTGCGCAAGGGGCTGGATTCTGTATCCTGCGTTGAGCCCGATGGCAAAGTGCAGCTGTCCTTTGAGGGCATGACGCTGTCGTTTCAGTGCGGCGGCGTTCACGGCAGTGCCCAGAACGCTATTACAGTGGCCCCACTGACGGGTATGCCCCAGGGGGAATATTGGTATCTCACCAAGCGGCTGACCAACTGCCTGCGCTCCCTGTCCGGGACGGCCACTTTGGGGATCGCCGCCGGCGGGATGCTGACGTTAGATACCGAACACGCCTTCTACATGCAGACCGGCGTGCGGCCCAGCGCGCTGCAGCCAGTTCCCAAAAAGCAGAAGAAAGGCGCCGCTTCCTCTGGACAAACTGCGGCATAGGGGGTGGAGATAGATGAAGATTCCCACCATCTGCCGCTACTGTGGGGGCGTGATTCGGCTGGTACCGGCCAAAACGATCTACGGGCCTTCTACTGACCGGCTGGGGCTGGCCGGTGAGAACATCTACCTCTGTCAAAACTGCAACGCCCGTGTGGGCTGCCACAAGGGGACCAACCGTCCCCTAGGCAACGTGGCCAACGAGGTGCTGCGGCTGAAGCGGAGAGAGACACACAAGGTTTTTGACGCTTTCTGGCAGGGCAATGGCATGAGCCGGACCAAGGCATACAAGTGGCTGGCCGCTCAGATGCGATTATCCGAAAAGGATGCTCATATCGGCGGTTTTGAGATGGATCAGTGTCAGCAGGTCATTGACCTGTGTAGGCGTGAACTGGAAAAAACAGCTGCTTAGATGTGTGGCAAAAGCAAACACATTAAGACAGGCGGAACGCAATGAAGAAAGGATTTGTGATTAAAAATGAATGAAATCAAGGTTAATCCTCTTACTCTGGCTGATATGTTAGCCGTTGAGGGTAAAACTCTGGCCCAGGCGAAACTCATCAACAAATCGGAGCTTCAGCTGTATAAAGAGGGCATTTGTTTGATTGGTAAAGCGTTCCCGGCATTTGGCGTTTTCGCGCAGGAGTCGCTGGAAATCTTCTCGGAGGACAATCAGAAAGAAAATCGGCCGGCAACGTACCGCAGACTGGAAGCGGATACCTGTACCCTAATGTACAACCTTATTGCGATGATGATTGAGCTTCCGGAAAATGACCAGCAGACAATTAGTCAGCTGATTCAAGTTGCGGACCGGTTTTCATAAAAAGGGGAAACCGCTTAGATATGGGTGAAAAAAATTGTAGCAACTGTCTGCACTCCTACATGGAGTGTGAGCGATTCCATCTGCGGCAGAAGTGCCGCAGCCCGGAGTACAACTCGCCGAACTACACCCATGACATGCTCATGGAGGACTGGGGCCAGGGCTATTGCCGCTTCTGGGCCCCCAATACACAGAAAGGAAATCGCAATGAAAAATAATTATTCTATCGTCGAGCGCAACCGTATCGTAGAGGAAAATCTGCACTGGATCGACAATATCATCCGCAGAAACTATGGGCTGATGCGTGCCGCCCACCTGGACTACGATGATGTGTACCAGGACCTGGCCATCCGGCTTATCCGGTGCGTGGAGAGCTACAACCCGGAGAAGGGTAATCTGGACCAGCACATCATGTGCCAGCTCCAGTATGAGCTGCTCAACTGCAAGGACAGCCGCCGCCGGTACGGTTTCACCGCTGCCCCCCGCGACCTGCGGGGCGCGGTGATCTCACTGGACGCTTTCCGGGATGACGACAGCCTGTTCTCTGATGAACTGGCTGTGGCATGAGGGTGCAAATGAAAGATTTTTTCTCAGTGTGTCAGAAAAAAATAGACGCCTTTTTCGAGAGGGTTTATGACCATTTGGCTGCATATATGGAAGACAAGGAAATAAATCGGTACAGTTTTCGGGAGTTTGCTCTTGAGGATAAGCTGGATAATGTGAAACTGGACAACAAATTCCTGCAATTTCAGCTGACCAAGACACGAGCGGACCTCTATGAGCTCCAAAAGCGGCCACAGGAGCTGAGAAACATTATCTCCCGGATTCTTTTGATGTCCGATGAAGAACTCCAGAAATCTTCCCGGTTTTCGGTGCGTCGGGCAGAATCTGGGCCCGGCTGGGAGACAGCAAGCGGCTTCTGCTGCCTGGGCGGCTGCGACATGGATGTGTACCCATTTCCATCGAAACGGGACGCGTTGTTGTTCGCGGCGTTGCTGAAGGCGGTAGGCTATCAGCCGCCGCATAACATCGCCTGCGCTGAATGCTATCAGGAATATATGTCTGAACAACTACAAGGAGGAATTGATATTTATGTCCAATAACCAAAATTCTTTGAGAGACCAGATGCTGGCCGTAATCGCCGACGTCAATGCCCAGGTGGCCGAGCGGGAGGAGCTGGTGGAGATGATCGCCATTGCCCTGCTGACTGGGAAAAACCTGTTTATCCTGGGCGCCCCAGGCCAGGCCAAGAGCTACGCCATCAACGCCTTCCGCAGTCGGATCACCGGCGCAAGGCAGTTTGAGCGGCTGCTGTCCAAGCAGACCGATGAGGAACAGCTTTTCGGCCGCGTTGACCTGTCCAGCCTGATTCCCGGCAGCGTGCCCAAGGATGTGCTGGAGAATAATTCCTGCTACCAGGAGATGCGCGGCTGGTTGGAAACGTACTTGTCCAGCGGGCAAGATGTTGGCGACCTGCCTGAGAAGATGGAGCGTCAGCGGAAGGCTTTAGGCGAACTCTACGGCTGCGAGCCCCAAGTCAACACCGCCGGCAAGATTCCCGAGGCGGACATCTGCTTCCTGGATGAGATTTTCAAGTGCAACGATGGGGTGCTCAATTCGCTGCTCACCGCTCTGAATGAGCGCAAGTACACCAACGAGGGCCGTACATACCCCATTCCCACCATCTCCTTCTTCGCTGCGTCCAATGAAATCCCCAATTTCAGCGACCCCCAGGAGAAAATCCTGGAGGCCCTGTATGACCGCCTGGAGCTGAAGGTGGTGACGGCGAACATCGAGGACCGGGACAAGCGCCTTGCCGTTCTGCGGGACAAGCAGGCTGGCCGGGCCGGACAGATCACCGCCTCCATCACCCTGGATGCGTTGGAACAGATGCAGAAGGAAGTGGCAGACGTTACGGTGCCCGACGCCATCAACGAATTGGCTGACGACATTCTGTGCCAGCTGCGCAGGAACGAAATCACCGTGTCCGACCGCAAGTACCTCAACTACTACCCCATCGCCCAGGCCAAGGCGTGGCTGTCCGGCCACACTCAGGTGGAGCCCCAGGACCTGCTGGCACTGAAAAACTATCTCTGGCAGAAGCCGGGGGAACGGGCCATGGTGGAGTCGGAGCTGAACCGCATGTGCATCAACCCCATGCAGGACAAGGTGAATAACATCCGTGGCATGGCAGTTGAGGCCAAGGAGGAGTTTGATGCGGCCAGAGCCGACCAGAGCAAGTCCAACGCGGGCAGCAGAGCGCTGATCAAGCTGCGTGGCGAGCTGGTCCGCCTGTATGGCGACCAGCAGAAGCTGGCAGGTGAAGCCCAGTCCGACAGCGAGCGGCAGATGACGGGCGGACTTCTGACCGACCTGGAGAGCATCAGCCGTCAGGCCCATGAGACGGTAGGCTTTACCTACGCTCCGCTGGACCAGTTGGCTGCTTTGCAGTAGAGCAGACTTTCCGGCCCTTTCGAGGGCCGGGATTCATAAAACGTGGAGCGTGATAAGATGGCAAAAAAGTATTCCTTCCCGGAACCTGGATGCGGAAGCTGCCAGCATTTGCAGTATGTGGGCAATAACTTGCTGCGTACCCGTTATTGCAGCGGTTTTCCCAAAAAGAAAACCCCTAAACGCTTTCGGTCATCCGATCCGCAGGTCAAAGCACCCAAATGGTGTCCCCTGCGACTCCCCTCGCCGGTGTGCCGGGTCTATGGCTTTGCGGACGAACAGAGCAGGGCTATGGATTTCCTCACCAGAGAGCATTTCGACCCCAAACACAATTTGTACATTTACCCATCATCCTATCGCTATAAACTTCGGCTTGAAACATCCCTGGGCATAAACGCCAAGACCTTTTATGAGCAGGTAAGTCACAGCGACCTGGATGATTTTCTGATGGAAGCTGATATTTCCCTTGGAGAGGTCGTGGAAATTGATGACGGCCTGCACCCTTACTACTTTTACTACCTAAGTTGGTCAAGGTTTGTGCCTGCGCCGGTCTTTAAACCTTCCGCAGTACAGAAATAAAAATGTAAGGAGTAGATTATTATGTTGAACCACATCACTGTAATGGGCCGCCTGACCCGAGACCCGGAGCTGCGCCGCACCCAAGCGGGCGTCCCTGTAGCCAGGTTTTCTATTGCCTGTGACCGGGATTTCAAAGACAAGTCCACCGGCGAGCGGACCACTGACTTCATCGACATTGTGGCCTGGCGTGCCACCGGCGAGTTCGTGAGCAAGTATTTTTCTCAGGGCCGCATGGCGGTGGTCTCTGGCCGCTTGCAGATGCGTGACTGGACGGACAAGGAGGGCAACAAACGCCGCTCCGCTGAGATTGTCGCGGGCAGCGTATACTTTGGCGACTCCAAATCTAAGGAGGACCAGGAGCCCCCGGCCAGTGCTGGCGGTCCTGTGGAGGCCGCTGGCGGCGACCCCTTTGGTATGCCGGGCGGTTTTTCTCCCAACTTTGAGACACCACCTGCTGACGACGGGACTTTGCCCTTCTGAAATTGCCGACGCTGAGATCATTGATATTTTATCTTAAATCTGGTATGATAAGTGCAAAAATACATACCAGAAAGGCGGACTGCAAAATGATGTATCCCTATATTACTCTGGCGGATGAGACTGAGATTACACATTCCCAGATCATTGAGGTGGATGGAACCCAGACCGTAGAAGTTCATTTTGAGCGTCCCAACGAAAACGGATTTGACTCGGCCAGATGTGTGCTCCCCTCTTATCAATGGAAATTTGCTGAGGGTTTTACCGCAGAAGAAATGGAATTTTTCAATGAATTTCTGCGCAGTTTTTTCTGATTTCCCGGAGATATAAAAAACATTTTTGTGTGGAGGAGATTCAGTTTTTCTGCTGAATCCCATCCGAACCTACGAATCGAAGCGGTACGCTGTGCCGCTTCGATTCTTTTCTATTTTGGGAGGTTTTTTATGAAAAAAACTTATCGAAAAATTGAAGATGTGCTCCGCTCCCCATTGATGGGTACATCTGCTGAGGCGGAGACAGAGACTACCGACCGGGTGCTGCGCTCCACCAGACTGGAGGACAGCATCTACACCGACCTGCGCACCGGGGACGACGGCCTGGAGCAGACCGAGCGGACGGCGGTCGAAAAGCTGCCCTCGTTCCCGGCCCTGTCCCGGGACGTATTTCAGTCCTTTTACTCTCTGCTGCCCCGGCACAACGATGAGAGCACCCTGTCTGTGGCGGCCCGAAAATTTAACGCCCCCATTTTGGAGCGAATCACCCAGAGCGAGGATTTTCCCACATTGAAGACCATCTGCGAGGGCCGGGAGCTGCCCGCCTATGAGGCGGCAACGGAGTTTATTACCCAGACCTCTGGAGAACTGGACAGCTTTCTTTCGGACCTTGGCGGCGAGAACAACGCACTAAACACTTTGGAGAAGCTGGAGAAAGCGGAAACACAGGCCCAGCGGGACCTGGCTGATCTGCTGGAGCGGATGCAGCGGTGCAAGGAGCGTGACGTCCAGCTGGAACAGTCTATCGTGGATGCTGCCAACCGAGTGGACAGCAAACACCGTCAGGTGGCGGCTGTAGGCAAGATGATCGACGCCAAGGCCGCTGCAAACAAGGACGATTTGACTGCCTGTGTCGTTCAAGCCGTCAGCGCAGCGGTTGAGAAAGCCGAGGAGGTGCAGAACATCATCGGGGCCTGGAGCGATGAGCCTGGCAAGCTGGAGAAAAATGAGGTCAACACCGGCCTGCTGGACCTGGTGCGTCAGAGTGACGTTCTGAAACAAATCTCCAAATACCTGGGCCGCTTTCGGGAAATATTCGCCCAGGGCAAGCGCAACGGCTACGCCTATGGCCGGGGTGAAAAATATTCCCTGGAGCTTGGCAATAACTTGTCACGGGCCCTCACCTCGGAGCTGGCCATGCTGGCTTCTCCCAAAACCGTCCCGCTGTTCCTGCAACGGTATCAGCGCAAACAGATTAAGCAGTACCAGCGCCGGGAACCCATTTATAAAGGTATGGGAGACATCATCTGCTGTCTGGACGAATCCATCTCCACCGCCGGCGACCCTGCCGCATGGGGCAAGGCCGTGGCTCTGACCCTGCTGGAGATCGCCGCCGACAGCGGCCGCAACTTTGCGCTGGTCCATTTCGCTGGCAGCGGGGATTTCAAAACGGATATCTTTCGTCCCGGCAGGTACACTATGGGGGACAAGCTGTCCGCCGCAGAGACCTTCCTCAACGGCGGCACCAATTTTGAGACGCCCATGTCCGAGTCCCTGCGGCTGATGAAGGATGAGGGCTTTGAAAACGCTGATATCGTGTTTATCACGGATGGAGAATGTGAGCTCTCTCAGGAATACCTGGACGGCCTGAGCCAGGAGCAGACAGCCCACCGCTTCAAGGTCACCGGTATTCTGCTGGACAAGGATGAACCCAGCATGGATTTCAGCCTGAAGCAATTTTGCCAGGACATCTACCGAACCAGCCAACTGCTGGGGGACGATATTGTGCGGGAGTTGGTGACAAAGCGGGTCTAAATCTGCCGAACAGCTTGCGTGTGGGAGAAAATTATGCTAATATTTCAGCGAGGTGATTACCGATGCGTTATGAGGATATCGTCGCTGTCTGGCGGAGCAGACAGGTGAAAACCGCCGCCGACATCGCCTGCGAGATGAATGGGAACGGTGTAGCGTTTATCTACCACTCCGCCAAAATCGAGAACGACCGAATCACCTACCATGACACCCGGGAGATTTTCGACCACGGAGGGGTGACGGGCTATACTGGGGATGTGCGCTCACTCTTTGAGATTCAAAACTCTGTAGCGGCCTACTACCGGATGCTGGACGCCTTTGAGAAGCGGGAACCGCTGAGTGAGACGCTGATCTGCGAGCTTCAAGGGCTTCTCACCCAGGGGACCTATGACACCCTGCGCTACCAGAAGGGCGAACGGCCCGGCGCCTATAAGAAAAACGACTATGTAACCGGGGTCCGGGAGGTCGGCGCGCTTCCCGAGGATGTACCGGAGGAACTGGGCGAGCTGGTAAAGGAGCTGGAGGATATCCGGCCGGAGCAGGCGCTGACCGCAGCGGCCTATTTCCACGCCAAATTTGAGAACATCCACCCCTTTGCCGACGGCAACGGCCGGGCGGGCCGGCTGCTGATGAACTATCTGCTGCTTCTGCGGGACCACCCTCCCATCATCGTCCACGAGGAGGACCGGCGGACGTACTATGACGCGCTGGAGCGGTTTGACAACGATCAGGAGCTGGACAGCCTGGTGGATTTCTTGAAGGCACAGACCGTAAAAACGTGGCGGGCACGGTTTGAACGCGGAATAAACAGAACGTAATTTATATCTGAGCGGCGGCCTTCGGGCTGCCGCTTTTTTGTGCTTGCGCAAAGGGAAATATGTGATATACTGAAAATACTCCTGTTGTTTTGAATATAAGACAAAAGGATGTAGAATAAAGGGGCTGCACAATGAATACTTTACAAAAGATAGCCGTTGTCATAGACGCTGACAACACGCAAATCTCCAAAATAGCGGATGTCCTTCGTGAAATATCAACGCGCGGACGGATTGTGGTGAAACGGGCTTATGGGAACTGGCGAAAGGACTCGCTCAAAAACTGGGAAGTTGAAATTAAGCGGCTGGCAATCAAGGCCGAGCAGCAATTTGACTATGTGACCGGCAAAAACGCGACGGATATGGCGCTGGTTATTGATACCATCGAACTTCTCTACAGCAATATCTACGACGCTTTCGTCATTGTTTCCAGCGACAGCGACTATACGCCGCTGGCAATCAAGCTGCATGAATCAGGCGTATATGTGATGGGCGTGGGGGAGAAAAAGACACCGGAATCTTTCCGAAATGCGTGTGATGAATTCCTATTTCTGGAGAATATCTCCGCGGTGGTGGAGGAGGAACTGCCATCCTCTCCTGCATCTGATGCGGGAGAGAAAAATGATATCGCCAGCATCCACAATCTGCTGAAAAAGGCCTGGGAAGCGTTCCAGGATGAGGACGGCTATACCAATGTGGCAAACGCCGGCAATTTTATCAAACGTACGAAGCCGGATTTTGATTGCCGCACATATGGGTTCACAAAGCTTTCGGAGCTTTTACGAGCTTATCCGGACAGATACGAGGTGGCATGGAGCAAAAAATATTCCGAGACTTTAATGTATAAATACATCGAGTCCCAAAAGAGAACAGGAAAGTACAAAAAACTGCCCACAAAGAGATGAAGTATAAACTTTTTCGATGTATTTCAGTTGACAAAACCTCAACTATACAGGCTCCTTTTCTGGTGTTACAATAAAGGTGTATTTTAGGTCTGAGTAAGTTAGGGCGGAGTAAGTTAGGGAGGAACGGCGAGCGACCAGGGGCGTAGTGCGCCCCGACGCACCGGACTGAATCGACCTGGAAGCAAAAAACGAACAAGAAGATCACAGTTGCCTTTGAGGGCGGTTGTGGTCTTTTTTTGTTCAAAAAATGAAAGGAGCCAGCATTATGAGTGAAATGATCAACAGCGGATTCCCGTTCCCCGGCATGGAGGACAGCGAAGAATTGGACATCAGCGCCATCTTTGGCGGCGGTGCTCCCGCAAGCGACATCAACCCCTTTGACCCTCCGGCAGCGCAGGCGGAACCCCCTGCTGCTCCCCCGGAACAACCCGAGTCGGAAGCGCCCGCAGCCCCGGCAAAACCGACTGCGGACCCCGTGGCCCCGCCCCCTCAGCCTGAGCCCGTACCAGCCCCTCAGCCTGTTTCCCAGGCCCAAACACCGAGCCCTGTACCTGCCAATGAGCCGGCCAACCCTATCGCGGCGGCCATTGACCAGCAGGAAACACAGACAACCCAGGCGGCGGCCAGATCTCTGTTTGAAAAGCCACCCATCTTCGCCTATGGCAGCGCCAGGGACGAGATCACCGATGGGGCTATGACCTTTGAGGAGCTGCGCATCGCCAAGGCGGACGACTTCCCCGAGCTGGGTGAGGGCAAGCGGGTGTCCTGGACTGTGGAGTACGGCAAGGTGACCAAGGCCATCACCGACCCCAAGGGCACCACCATCCAGTCTGTGAAGGAGGAGATCGAGCGGTCCAAGGCGTTCCTGGACGGCCTGAAGAAATCCAAAGACAAGAGCCCGAGCTGTCTGGTAAAACCCAGAGTGACCGCCCAGAGCAAGGGTATCGCCGGCTACAAGGGCGTGTTCCAATCTCTGGAGGAGGCCCAGGCGTCGGATAAAACCATCTGCCTGTTCCCCTCCGGGGACGGCAAGGTCTACGAACTGCGCAAGACCGAACTGGGCGAGTTTCTCGCCCCCAAAAACAATGTGATCGAGTTTCCTTCAGTCAGGGCCGGGTTTACCCCGGCCCTCCCCCTGATTCCCCAGGGCCTGCTCCAGCAGATCATCTCCTTCTTTCGCTGCTACATGAACGAAACAGCGGAATTTGAAGCCTTGGCCCACATTCTTTGGGATAAGGAGTCGGAGCAGTTTTTGGTCCACGTCCCACCCCAGGAGGTCTCCAAGGCGAGGGTCAATGCGGACCTGAGCCGGGACGGGCTTGACGAAACGCGGTATCTCCACTACATGGACATCCACAGCCACAACAGCATGGCGGCAAAATTCTCCCCCGTGGACGATCAGGACGAAAAAGCCACCCGGCTGTATGCTGTACTAGGCCGGCTGGACAAATTCTTCCCGGAGATTACTGTGCGGATGTCCTGCGGCGGCACCTACTGCAAGCTGGACCCCGCTCTGGTTTTCGAGAGCCTGGGTGAGACATTTCCCCGGGAGTGGCGGGATAAAGTCAAAACAGGAGAGACGCGTGCCCAGCGGGAGACCGGGATTCGACTGCGGGAACTCCTGGAAGAATTCCGGGAGGAGCAGCCATGAAATTTTCAAAAAGCAGACCCGTGAAAATCGTTCAGCTGGGTGCCGGCGGTACCGGAGGGCATATCGCGCCCCATCTGTACCGGCTGCTCTACTCACTGGACCGACCGGTGCGGTATATCATCTGCGACGGCGACGTGGTAGAGGAGAAGAACCTGGTGCGGCAGAACTTCACCCCCGCCGACTTGGGCGAGAACAAGGCCCAGGTGTTGGCGGAGCGGTACTCCGCCGTTTTCGGTATGGAGACGGAGTATGTCCCCGATTTTGTGGAGACGGAGGACCGTCTGACCGAGCTGCTGACACCTCAAAGGTGGAATGCTGGGCTTTATTACAACGGCAGATATATCACAGAAATGGTTATCCTGCTGGGCGCTGTGGACAACAACAGATCCCGGCAGTTGTGCCATACGGTGTTCAAGCAGGCCAGGGAGCTCATCTATATCGACAGCGGCAACGGCGAGTACACCGGTCAAGTGGTCTGCGGTGTGCGGCGGGGCGGTAAGACCTACTACCCGCCTATCGGGACCGTCTACCCGGACGTGCTGGAGGAGACAGACAAGTTTCCGACAGAGCTGTCCTGCGCCGAGGTGTCGGTGTCGGCCCCCCAGAGCATGGCGGCCAACATCACCGCCGCCACCGCTGTGGTAGACATGGTCTACAACATTCTGGCTGTCGGTGAGAGTACGGTGCGAAAAATTACATTTTCCACCAATACTGTCAACGTGCGGCCGGAGATTCAAAAATCAAAAAGGAGGAGAACAGCGGCATGAGAGCAATCGTAGACGCAAAAGAATTTTCCAAGGCATTGAAGATGGTGAGTGGAGTGCTCAAAAAGTCGCACATTCCGGTTTTGGACGGTGTGCTGGTTCAAGTCAAAGATAACATCTGTACCCTGACCGCCACCGACTATACAACCTGGCTGACCACAACACTCCCCGCCCAAGGCAGCGATCTGGGCTTTGTGTTCCCACGCCCAAAGGATACCGCCAAGGCTTGCGCTCATTTTGACGGAGAACTGGCTTTTGAAGCTGTGGAAAAAACTAAGGGCAAAGACCGCTGGATTCAGCTGACTATGTCCTGCGGCCTTCGTGGCGCTCAGGTCATGACCTATTTGCCGGAGGACTATCCACCTATGCCAGAACATCAGGCGAAACACAGCTATACTGCCAATGCTGCCCGGCTTCTGGAGCGGGTGGATCATGTCAAATACGCGTTGAGAAAGCCCGATAACGAGCTGGAGGCCCAGCGCACTCATGTGCAATTTTCCGGCAACAAGGTGTTCGGAGTGGACGGTTACCGGCTGGCCTGGGATGTGGATGAAAGCCTGACTGTCCGTCAGCCCTTCATGGTTCTGCCCGAAGCCCTGGAGTATCTGAAGATGTTCGGCGACCAGGCAGTGACCGTCAGCATGGGCGAGCGGTATCTCCAAATCACCGACGGAACAACAGCAATCCAGACCCGGGTTGAAGGGCCGTTCGTGTTCAATGTGGATGGTGCTGTTCCCAAGGAGTTTTCGGAGGAATTCTATGTTTTCCCCAAAGACTTCCTGCGGGAGCTGGATTATCTGAAAAAACTGGCCCATAATGCTGGAAACGTCAACGTTCTTTTTTCCAACGGCAGACTGTCTATGATGGCAGCCGGCGGGCGTTACAGTACGCAGGTCCAGATTGATGGAACAAGCAAAATTGATTTCGGCTTTGAATTGCGCTACATGATCGACGCCTTCCGGCAGTTCCAGGGGGAATCCCAGGTGAAGATGAAGGTCATTAACCCGGTGGCCCCTATTGTTCTGGAGACTGAGGGCCGCAGTGACTTCGCTATGGTCCTGCCCGTCCGGATGAAACAGGCCGCGGCGGCATGAAAGGAGTATGTTATGAAAACTGTCTACATCCCCAAGGGGGAGACCGTGAGCTATGAAACACTGGAGACCGACCGCCTGGTGGTCAAGGGCTGCCTGAAGGTGGCCTACGGTGTCAAGGCCAGAACCATCAGCGGCAATGGCATTATCACCGCTGGCACTGTGTCCGCCGACGACATCCGGGTGGACGACCTGGAGGCCGCCAGCGTGACCTGTCAGCGGCTGATCGCCAAGCGGGTGCAGACCCCGGAGCTGTTCGCTTTCGAGAGCGCGGCGGTGTCCTGCTTCCTGTCCTCCGCCTATGTGGCGACGGGCAAGTTCACCGTGGCCCTCAGCGAGATCGACGAAGTGAAGGCGGATGAGGTCATCCACCTGAAGCCCAGAAAGCGGAGCCTGTTCCGGCTGCTGCTGGTCTCGGCCCTGCGGTCCTTCTGGACTTCCCTGACAGCCCGCCCCCAGAAGCCGGAGGTCATAGACGCGGATTTTACGCCCGTCAAGGATGAATCCGAGGATGAGGAGCTGAATCGTTTCGTTGGTATGTTCAAGCTGGCTCGGGAGAGTGGCTTCACGCTGAAAATCATTCCTGGTACTCCGGAAGAAAACGCCCCTGTTTTCAACCGGGAGACTGGAAAAATTATCAAACCTGCGGCATAACTGCCGCTGAGAAATATAGAGCGCAAGGGATTTTTATGTCCTTGCGCTCTCAATTTTTGAAGGAGGGCATCAAAATGTCAGTACAATCCCAAGAAAAAAATATGCGCAAGCTGGCCGATCTGCTCAGTCGTGACCTCGGCTACATATGGGGTGAGCGGGAGCGCGGTCCCAACGGCGACAAAAAGGTGTTTTTGAACACTGGAAAAGCATTCCTGCGGGCTCTGGCCAAGGACCTGGGTCTCAAGGAATACAACGTATCCACCGACCCCGGTGGTATCGCTGTCTCCGGCAACTGCTCCCTCATCGGAATGTGGGATGGGGGCAGCACCGATATCTACATCGACATCAGCCAGCCCTGTTGTGACCGGGAGCGGGTGCTGCTCTATCGCACCGTCAGACACATAAAGGACTACACAGGCGGCTATAACCGCTTCCTGCACCGCCGTGACTTAGAAACCATGTCCTACAGTGATCTGCTGCGGGTGTTCATGGGAGAGGAAGGTGTTCTCTATGGACGGGCAGCCTGAGCGTTGTTACGCTGTAGAGCAGCTGAAGTTTCTGCAAGGCGCCATCTCTGACTTGATGCAGGGTATGGTGGTCCAGCGTGCCAAAGTGGAGAAGTACAAGAACACCGACCTGGCCGCCGCACGGGACGCTTTTTCCATGCTGCAAGCCACCCGGCGGAATTTAGTCCGGGCTATTGGAGAAACCCGTTTCCTGCTGATGGAGATGGAGGAGTATCAGAAAGCCAAAACTGCGGCCATGCTCCAGGCCGGACTGCTACGGTTTGACCTGATGAGCAATGTCTACCGGCCCGTCTATGATACCATCCAGAATTTCATCAAGGAATTTCCCGTGGAGGGCACTGCCAACGCGGCGGTGATCGGCCGGCTGATGAACAATATCAGGATGGGCTACTACCCCACCGACCCGGACAACATCTCTCTCATCCTGCGGGGAATCAAATTCCCGGAGGGGGTGACCACTAACCTGTTCGACCCCTGCTGCGGGTGCGGGAAGGCCCTGCGGCAGCTTGCCCAGGGCAACAACTGCTACGCCTACGGGGTAGAGCTGGACGAAAGCCGGGCAGAGGAAGCCCAGACCCGCCTGCATCGGGTGGGCTTTGGCAGCTTCTTTTTCAGCCAAATCAGCTATGAGGCATTCCATCTGCTGTTCCTCAACCCGCCCTATCTGTCCGTTCTCAACGAGAGCGGCAATCGGGCCAGACATGAGAAGCGTTTTTTAATTGAAAGCCTCCCCCATCTGATGTACGGCGGCCTGCTGGTCTATGTCATCCCCTACTACCGGCTCACCCCGGATATTTGCCGGGTGCTGGTGGACAACTTTGAGGGACTGACTGTCTGGCGTTTTACCGACGGCGAGTTTAAGAAATTCAAGCAGATCGCTGTCATGGGTCTGCGCAAGCGCCGGTCGGATGTGCTGGAGGACGCCCTGTGGCTGGAGAAGTACACTGTTGATCCTGCCAAAATTCCCAGCCTGACGGAGATTCCCGAGGACCAGTATCCCCTCCCGGCCCAGCCGCTGGAAGTGAAGACCTTCAAGGGTGAGAAATTCAACGAGAAGGAGCTGGAGCAGCAGCTTCGGCGGTGTGACAGCTTCGCCCAGCTCATGGCCCGCAGCGAACTGGACAAGGGAGTGAAGCGTCCGCTTCTGCCCCTGTCCATCAGCCAGATTGGGCTGATTGGTGGCTCCGGGATGATAAACGGGCTCATTGAGTGTGACACGCCCCACATCATCAAGGGACGGATCATCAAGGTGACCCGGATGGAGTGCGAGGAGCAGTATGCCGCCAACGGTAATCATATTGGTACCGAAATTCGAGAGACCATTACCAACAAAATGATTTTCAATGTTCTGACCCCGCATGGGTTTCGGGCATTGACCTGAAGGAGAATTAAAATGAAAATTCCGACAATTTCTGTCCCTTTTGACTTGGGATGGACAGCAGCAACGCCTATGTGGGACTACCGCAACAACAAGGAGGACTGGTGATGAAGCTTGACAGAACCTTTGTGCGAGAGATCAAAAAAATCGCGAACGGTAACGGGAGCCGGGAGGCGCGTTTTGCGTTTTTGGCCCTGGCAAAAGAGGCTTGTAAAAAGCTTTCAACACCGGATGTTATGCGCGAGTTTGACAATATTCTTCGAGAGTACGGGAGAGTTGCAGTTGGTCTCTGCGTGGCGGTCACTGTTCGCGAACGCAGGGACAGACTTCAAAGCCGAACAGTGCTGTGGGCTTTGAAAGTATTGAAACTCTGGACGAACAAGCCGATGGACACATGCTGTCTCTACATCAAAGACAACCTAAACTCCACACGAATCGAGACATACGCGGGCTCGCTGATCAATCTTACCATAGAGGATGAACCAGAATAAATACCGTCTCTTTCGAGATTAGCAACCGAACATATTACGACTTGTTGTGTTAGAGACACCAGTGTTTTATTCTCTTTCGTGTCTTGCAGCGCAGCGGAAAGGAATGTCTATAACAATGAAATATCCGACATTCTCCATCCCCTTTGATTTGGGACAGACAGTAGCGACGCCCCATGTGCTGGAAGTTGTTCCAAGGGCGGAAATCTTTGTTGCCCTCCGACGGCATCAGAACTGCGACTGGGGCGATGTGAGCCCGCAGGACAAGTGGGCCAATGACAGAGCGGTAAAAGACGGAGAGCGGCTGCTCTCTGTCTACCACAGCGAGGATGGAATCAAATTCTGGATCATCACAGAATGGGACCGGTCGGCCACAACTGTGCTGCTTCCAGAGGATTATTAAAGGAGTATGTCTATGAAAATTAACTATCTGGCGGTCATTGTACCGAGAAAATGGCTGCCCCAAAACACAGAGCAGGCCCGCGTACAGGCGTGGGCTGCGGTCACCCAACTGCTGCTTCCCGACCTCGGGAAATTCTATTCCCGCTTTTACCCGGCCCACCAGCCCTGGGGAGATGACATTTCAGTCCCCTACAGCGTTGTGCTGGGACGGGAGGACCCGGTGGCCTTCCTCAATGTGTTCCACCAGGCAAAGAAGAAGCAGGAGGAAGCCATTGCTTATCACTCGATGGGGATGTTGAACAATATCAATTTAGACCAGACGGAGCGAATTGGGGAGGCCCTGGTCTGCCACGTTACAGCTGACGGGAGCAACGCGGCGCTTCAAGCTCACTCCATCTGGCACTTGGCCGTGATGGAAGGAGCATTCCTGCCAGACTGCGGACTCTACTACCTGGAGCAAAAGCGGGCGATTCTCTCTTGGGAACAGGAAAAGGCCGTATCCACCCGCCCTGGTGACTATGCCCTGTGTGCGGTCACGCTGGAGCTGGAGGAGGATAAGCCATGAAACTGGATTTGAAGCTGCTGTCCATGCGGTTTTCCCAGGCAAAAGATGAACCGCCGGTGTCTACTGAAGGTGTGAATTCCTATCTGCTGGAGAAAATTCTGCTGCCCTACATGAACGGCGAGTCTATTCTGCTGCGGGACATCGACTACAGCGCTTTCGATGTGGAAGATATTGAACCGCTTGCAGAATATCATGATGAACTTGCACAGGCTGGCTATAAGCTGGAGCAGCTGACAAAAACTGTCCAAAATCTGCCACCAATAGCCAAAAAGTCCCGTGCATTTTGTTGAGGTGCTGTTATGCAAGAATTGAATCACACATTTTTTTCGGTACTCCGTCTGGCAAAAATATTTTTTGACAGCGATGTACCAGATAAAGCGAAAAATGATATTGGAATATGGGAGTTAGATGAAGATAGCTGCTATGCGCTGGGGTTGGAAGCCTCGGACTGGATATTCCAGAATACCGTCCACTACTACAATGAGAGAAAAGATGTTGACACTTGGTTCTTTTCCGACCCGATCATTGACCAGTTTTGCCGGTTGTGCCAGGAATACGAGCAGGACAAAGGGATTACTGAGGAGGAAAACCCGTACCGAAGTACCATTGAACAAACCATCCGTGAAAACTTCCATTTTGATAGCTACAGCTATGGTTATGACTGGCGGCTGTCCCTCGCAGAGCGCGGGCGCAAGTGTATCCTTCTGTTCACAGGTGAAGAATTTTACAGCCACGAGGCAGTCCCGGAAGGGCTTTTGGAAATTCGCTACGCCTTTCTGGCGCTCAATCAAAAGCTGAAAGCAGAGCTGAGAAAAGAAACCAGAATCATACCGCTGTCTTTGGTGACAGCGGCGCAGTGGAAGGAGGCGGCGTAATGCCCAAGGATTTTGATATGATCATCCGCATCAACAGTGAGTGTGCGGAGGTCGAAGTGGAGCAGCGCAGCAAAAAGGGTGTGATCACCCGGAAGAATATCTCCCCAGAGTCCCTGTCCGACTGCATTCTGACCAGCCGGGTTGACGATGAGAGCCACCCCACCGGCCTGCTGCCTGAGGGCTGTATCGCCGTGGTGATGGAGAAAAAACATGTCTACTACTACATCCGATACCCGGAGCTGTACGCGGACTTCTCCTATTATGAGACGGAGTACCTCCGCTTCCCCATCCCTCGGCTGGTATTCTGCTTCAAGTATCTGCCTCGCGATCATAAAGTCGCCGGGGTCAGTCTGTGTGTGGTGAAGGATGGGCGGCTGACACTGGATACCCCCACTTACCGATATCCATTTTCCAATGTACACAACAATCTGAGCGTCTGCCTGGGGAACAACGCCTTGCCGGTCTACAAGGACCCGGCCCGGCTTCACACCTTGGCGGCGTATATCCTGCGGATGCCAAACAATGACGATCTCTACTCTACTCAGAACAACCGGCTCCATGCCGGATTCCGTGACCTGCTGGAGCAGATGAAGAACAAAACATCCTCCCACTACTACTCCGATGTATTGGTAGAAGATGGGCGGACACTGAAAGATTTTTTGAGTAGGAGGTAATTTGATGGAACAGAAGGACGCAAGAAGGATTCAACAGGAGCTGGCCAAACCCTTCGCTCCGGAGGACCTGGAGTGGCGGTTGCAGCAGACTGAGGAAAACGGGAAATGGGGACTGGCTATCCCCTATGTAACCAACCGGGCTATCATGGCGCGGCTGGACGACGTAGTGGGGGTGGACGGCTGGTATAACGACTACCGGCCCTGGCATGGCACGGGAAAGAAAGAAGCGCAAATCTGTGGAATCTCTATCCGATTCCCCGAACAGGGATTTATCACCAAGTGGGACGGTGCCGAGGACTCGGACATTGAGCCCATCAAAGGCGGCTTATCTGACAGTATGAAACGGGCCGCAGTCCAGTGGGGTATTGGCCGCTGCCTTTACGGTATGGATGCTATTTTTGTCGATGTGGAGAAAAGGGGGCGGAGTTGGATCATCAAAAAGACGGAGCGACCCAAACTGGATAAAGCCTACACGGACTATTTGGACAAGCTGAAGCTGACGCCCGCCCCCGCCGGCGGGGTGCAGTCCACCCTGACCCCCAAGCAGACCAAGGAGGCCCCAGTCTCTGCGTCTGCCCCCGATCCTAACCCTGCTCCCGCGCCGGTCCAGTCCATGCCTCAGCCCGAGACGGACGGCAGCATCGGTATTTACACCGTGATTGCAGCCCGGCCGGAAAACCGCCCCAACAGCACGACCCACGTGTTGCTGGAACGGGCAGGCGAGGAACAGCTCCACGCCTTTGCCATGGGCGAGCGCCCGGAATTGGTTGCAGGCACACAGATTACGAGTGTCAAATTGTCCATGCGGCAGTAGGATACCGTTGTGTATTACATTCTGGAGGACTACCGCATTGTGTTCCCCCAGAATCAGGCAGCGTGAAGGAGGACAACATGAAAAAAATCGAACGATTTCAGATCACCGGTATGACCATCGACGGCTTCAAGTGCTATCAGGCACCCACTGTGCTTGCTTTCGGTCCCCAAACCGTCATTACCGGCGGCAACGGCCTGGGTAAGACCAGCATCGCCGATGCCATTTCTTTCGCCGTCACCGGCCAGCCCTTTTTCGGGGAGCGGGGCATCGACAAACTGCACAACGAGGTCCAGCCCGAGGTCTCCGTCTCCCTCCGCTTCGTGGATGAGACGGGCGCACCCCATGAACTGACCCGGACCCGGCACAAAAACTCTATGTGCATCCGCTACGATGGCAACTTGATTCGCCAGATGGACCTGACGGAAATGTTTGGGGAACGGGATGTGTTCCTGTCTATCTTCAATCCTCTCTACTTCATTGAGGAGCTGGGGGATGAGGGTAAGAACCTGTTAGAGATGTACCTGCCCATGATTCCTCATGAGACTGTGATGGGGCAGCTTTCCGATGGCGTTCAGGCGGCTTTGGAGGGCGTGGAGATTCCGTCCCCCGATGCCGTCTTAAAAAGCAAGCGCGCGGAGATTCGAGAACAGGAGGAACGTACAATCTACCTCCAGGGCCAGAAGGACCAGAGCGAAGCGCAGGCTGAAGCCCAACGGCAGGCCGTTACCGTACTGACAGAGCGTTATAACCAGCTGGACAGTGAGCTGAACGCCCTGGAGGGCAAGCAGTTTGCGGGTCTGGATCGCACTGCGATGGAGTTGCAGCTGGTGGAATTGAGCGCCTGCTACAACGAAGCGGCCCGGGACAGCGGTACGACGCAGATTGACGCCGAAATTCTGGCCTTGAATCAGAAGCTGGCCCAGCGCCGGGCAGAGCAGTACCAGTCAAAGTACACTCAAGCGATGGCTGACACCAACGCCAAGGTTCAGGCGCTGGGGAAACAATACCAGCGAGAAAATCAGATTTTGAAAGCCTTTGTTCCTGGGATATCCTGCCCCACCTGCCACCGACCGGTGACAGAGCAGAATCTATCCGAGGTTCGGGATGCGCTCCAGAAGGTCATAGACGCCATTGTTGCGGATGGCCGGGAGCAGCGGACACAGCTGGAACAGCTCCAGCAGTTGGACGCGAAAACTCAGGCAACCTTTGATCAGTTCCAGACTGATGACATCATCAAAATGCAGGAAGAAATTGATGCACTCACCCGTCAGCGGGACAAGCTGACGGCGGACAGACAGACGGACGATTTGAGAGAGCAGATTCAGCGATTGTCCGTCAGTTTGGAGCATGGCAATCTGTCGCAGCAGGAATATGACCGTCTCCTGGCTTGCCGGGAGGAAATCCGCCAATGCGCGGCGGAGCTGGCTGCGGCGAAAAAAGCCGCTGGACAGGAACGGCCTGACTTTGACAGCCAGATCACCCAGGCCCAGCAGAAGGTCAAAGCCTTGAAGGTTCTGATTTCCAACGTGATTATTTACGCAAGGGTGCGTGCGGAGCTGACCTTTGAGACTCTGAAAATGAACCGGGTAGCCATTTCACTCTACGATGTGATGAAGACCACGGGCGAGCAGAAGGCCGCGTTCAAGTTCACCTACAATGGCCGGCGCTATGACCGTTTGTCCCTGTCTGAGAAGATTCGGGCGGGGATGGAAGTGTCCGAGCTGGTGAAGCGGCTCACTGGACGCAACTACCCGGTGTTTGTGGATAACATGGAGTCGGTGGACGACCTGGCTAATGTCCACCCCACCGGGCAGGTCATTATGGCCAAGTGCGTCCACGGTGCGGGCCTGTCGGTCCGGCCTATTGGCTCCCAGGCCACAGTGCTCCAAGCGGCCTGATTTTCAGACAAAAGAGGTGAAGCCGCTTGGTGTTTGAAAAAATCCCCATCGTGGACACGGCCAGGCGGTGCGGGCTTGTCCTCGACTCCCGGACGCTTCGGCGGCGGGAGGTCGAGGCAACCTGCCCCTTCTGCGGTGACCATGGCAAGGGGAAGTATCATCTGAGCCTGAACACCGCCACCGATCAGTTCCGATGCAACCTCTGCGGCGCACACGGCAACAGTGTCTCGCTATATGCACGGCTACATGGAGTGAACAACAAACAGGCTTTTCAGGAGTTGAGCAAGGAAACCAATGTTTACCCTATCCCCAAGCAGCCAACTCCTCAAAACACAGAAACAGAGCGGCAGCCCGTCCCCTTGGAGGAGCGGCACATTGCCTACACCGCCATGCTGAACCATTTGACCCTTCTGGACAGGCACCATGAAAATCTGCTGGAGCGGGGGTTGTCCGAGGAGCGGATCATCCGCAACCAGTACCGCAGTATGCCGGAGACGGAACAGGGCCGTCGGCTACTCGCCTCCCTGCTCCGCTCCTGTGGGTTTGATCTGCTGGGTATCCCCGGTTTCCGCACCTACTATGGTGACTGGACCCTGGCCGGGCCAAACGGCTTTCTGATTCCAGTTCGGGACAAAAACGGTCTGATCCAGGGGCTGAAGATTCGCCTGGACGATGCCGACAATGACCGCAAGTACCGCTGGCTGTCCAGCCGTGACATGACCAACGGCACCCGGAGTTATTCCTGGGTCCATGTCACCGGCGACACCACCAGCAAGCGGGCCTATCTGACAGAGGGGCCCCTCAAGGGTGACGTGGCCAGCTTTCTGGCCCACGATGCCCTGTTTGTCTGTATCGGCGGTGTCAATTCGCTGAACGGCCTGACCAAGACTCTTCGTGACCTAGGCGTCACCGAGGTGGTGGAAGCGATGGACATGGATCAGAGCACCAAGCCGGAGGTTCGGAAAGCCATCCAGACTATGCGGAAGGAAGTGCAGGCGGTCAAGCACTTGAAATACACAAAATACACTTGGGACCCGGCCTATAAGGGAGTGGACGACTACCTCCTCAGCCGGGCAGCGGTAATGTAGAAAGGAAAGATTATGGATAACGTATTTGATATGAAGGATTTCATCGGAACATCTCAAGGCGACAAAGACCACATGCTGGGCAAATTCCTCTATTTCTCCCTGAGCAATCTTCTGGTGGAGAAGGAGACCCTGTCCAAGCTCTGTGAGGAGATGGACATTCCCTACTCCGGCGGCAAACGACTGTCCGTCTCGGACGCTTTCCGCTCCGCCACCGGGGATATTCGAGAGCGTTACCCTGTCACTACCGGAGGAGAGACTCACATCTACTTGGCCTACTGCCGGGATAACAAGCACACAGCGGAAATTCTCTCCCGGGAATTGGTAAAGGAGACACTGAACCAGAAAACCAACCAGTATGAGAAGCTGGCCAACATCAGCTTTGACAAGCGGGATCATGTATTCCGCTGCGACAATATGATGATGGACGACGTAGTGGATGTGCGGAGCTGCTGCCGCCGGGCGGAGGAGCTGTTTGAGCTCTACCAGCGGTGCGCCAACCGCAAGCAGATTGAAACCATCTGCACCAGCTTTCTGCGCAGCCTGGATGCTACCAAACTAAGCATCGCCGGGCACATGTACTTTGTCCCCAAGACCTACATGGAGAAGGTGGATATTTTTGAGGACTTCATCACCCTGCTCAGCGGGCTGAACCGCAATAACACCCCGCTGATGGTAAACAGCTTCTACATCATCGACGATGAGAAGCAGCGGGGTAAGATGACCGAGGAGTTTTATGCGGCAGTGAAAAAAGAAATTGCCGCCTACCAGGAGCGGTGTGACTATCTTATCCAGTCCGGGAGCCAGAGCCCCGCAGTCATGGACCGCTGGGTGATGAAGGTCCGGGGCCTGGAAGAGAAGAAAAGGCACTACGAGCAGGTCCTCCAGCGGGAGCTGGATGGGCTGGACGATGAATTTAATACTCTGAAATTCCTGGCTCAGGAGCTCCAGGTAAGAGCGAACAGCATCCGACTGCAAAGGGCTGCGTAGAATAAATTAAAGGTCCGCACCACAGAAATAAATTCTGGGTGCGGACCTCTTTATCTCTTAAATTACTGGCTCGGAAGCTGTTATCTCCCTGTCACATAGAAGGTTTGGGACCTGGAATCCCGCCCAGCATCGTCTTCTGCAAATACTGTGACAACTACCATATATTCT
>Ga0137309_100434_pt1 | contig 31527 bp, 29 predicted proteins | sample NAcewiD2O_June_FD_97179 | JGI IMG/M metagenome (GOLD analysis project Ga0137309, IMG submission 97179) | Mouse cecal microbial communities from Vienna, Austria - N-Acetylneuraminic amended D2O_June | ecosystem: Host-associated > Mammals > Digestive system > Large intestine > Cecum | place... | reverse complement strand
GTAGCTTAGTCCGTCATCTGACAGCGCAATCTCATAACTTTCTCGCACCAACTCTGTAAAGGAAAGCCTCAATCTCCTGATTTCCTTGGTGCCTTCCAGATCCACCTGTATCCATTCCCCCGCAGTTTCCCTTGCCGGATGCCACCAGGAGCTCCACGTGCCGTCAACCACGTTTCTTCCCGGATGCTCCGGAGCAGCGCTGCTACTAAAGACAGGCCTGTTCACCGCAATATCCCACATGCGTTCTCTCTTGGGCGCTCCCATGACGCAGGGCGGCGGTAGAAGATTTTTTAAACGCTTCTCTCCCCGCACGCTGCCGCCAGTCACACGGATGCGCAGACAGGCTTCTTCCAGACCGGAAGCGCCGGCACGGATATGAATGTCTCCCCGATGCCAGCAATGCAGCTCAACAGCTCCAAGGCCCTCCGCAAAATTTCCCTTTTTACCGGAAAATACAAAGCTTTTGCCAGTGGGAAGCATTCCTTCTCCCTGTGTGATTTCCAAAGTCACATCCGGCGCATTGGATACCCGTTTCCCTTTATTGTCCACAACGCTCACCAGAAGCTGTACGTCCTGTGTGCCGTCCCCTCGCATCTCCTGTCGGTCCGCCGCAAGATGAATCCGGCAAGGAATCCCTCCCGCAACCGCTTCCGGAGCCGGGATTCCAAGGAGCCGCTCCCGATACCAGTACCAGCTCTTTAGCGGAAGCCTGTAATAGTCAACAATTCCCATATGCCCCATATCGCTCAGAATGCTTCCGTGATGGAATGCGCACCATACCGCTTTGCCGGACCTCCACTGCGGATTTTTCTCCACCCCGTCGCTGTACCTGGGGCCGAACGTGCCGGGACGGTCCTCCACTATGCTCCCGTACTCGGAGACAAAATTGGGAAAGCCGGGATCTGTAAAAATGGCCGCCCCGTCTCCGTTGTATCCTGCCAGATCGCCGATCGCATCGAATCCGCCTCTCTGTACTCCGCCCACGGCAGCCGGCCTTGTGGGATCCAGTCTGTGCGACAGGTCCACCAGCTTTCTCAGCAATTCCTTTGCCTTGTGCATAACCTCCGCACCGGAAAAAAAGGGTTCATTGCACATACTCCACACAATAATGCTGGGATGATTCCGATTAGTGCGGATCATCTCCTCGAGGGTTCGAAGGCAGCTCTCCTCAAATTCCTCCTCATCTTCCTGGTTTACCGGATAGGCGCTGGCCGTCCAGTACCCCTCCTCCTTTGGACCTCCGGTTCCCCAGAAGCAGTTTTCCGACCAGAAAAGAATCCCCTGTCTGTCGCATTCTCCGGCAAAATATGTATGATGCGGGTAATGGGAGCCTCTAATAAAGTTCATGCCGCAGCCTTTCACCAGAGCAATGTCCCGCTGGATTCCCGTATGCGTCACCGCATCTGACCAGCCCGCATGATCCTGATGGACATTGGCCCCATGAATATCATAGTGTTCTCCGTTTAAGAAAAACCCCTGATCAGCCGTGAAGGAGAACCACCTGATCCCAAAATCTGTCTCACAGGAATCCGCCTTTCCTTCCTCTGTAAGCAAAGTGCTTTTCAGGGTATATAGGCGGGGCGTATCGGGATGCCAGAGCTCAGGCTTTATAATTTCTCCGCCTTGTATAACGATCCTGGTTTCTCCCGGAAGAAGAATCTCCTCTGTTCTGTACCGTACCTTCTCTTTTTCACCATAACAGATCTGCGAGTCCAGGGTACAGCTTACCTCCCTGTCTGAGTGATTGCAGATCTGTGTCCTAACTGTCACTTCGGCCTTTTCCCTGCTTACCTCGGGCGTGGTCACAAAGGTTCCATACCAGGCGATCTGTACAGGCTCCGTCACCAGGAGGGAGACATCTCTGTAAATTCCCCCGTTAAACACATGCTCGCCTCCTCTGGGCGCCAGCCTTGGGTTCCACAGATTGTTTACCCGGACAAAAATCAGATTTTCCCCCGCATGGAGAAAAGGAGATAATTCGATAAGGAAAGCCGTATATCCTCCCTTGTGTCCTCCTGCCGGATTCCCGTTCACATAAATCTCAGCCTCCTGAAAAACCCCCTGAAATTCAAGATATACCTTTTTTTCCAGCCATTCCTCCTTTATCGTGATCCATTTTCTGTAGCAGCCATACCCCACATAAAACTCATTTTCCATAAAATAGGGAATCCCAAAGGAGTGCGGCAAGCCGATATCATACCACTGCCCGTCTTCATAGCCGCATGCCTCCGCTTCCGGAAAATCCCCGTGAATAAATTTCCAGTCATTATTCATTAAAACTTCAATTCTGCCTGTCATCCCCGTCTCCTCTCCTCCAAAAATGTTTTATCCGTTGTCTGATATCCCATTATAATCAGAAAAAAGTCTCTGTGAAAAGCCCCCATTTCCGGTATTTAGAGCAAAAAAGATTCTCCGGCAGGCATCCGCCGCCGGAGAATCTGTATCTTCTATAACTTATTTTCACTAAATCATTCCGTCCTTTATCACGCCATAGTCCCTAAGAACCTTTTCGATCACGGTCCCCTTCACCACATGAAGCACAGGCTTTTTCAGGGCGTTTAAAGGCCCCGGAAGTTCGATTTCCAACGGAGATTTCCCGTCCATCAGCTTCACGCTGCTGGAAAGCAGCTCCCGGATGTCGTACACGCTTCCCCACACCTCAGGCACGCCTCTGTCAACGCCCAGCAGTCCGTACACGGCTTCCATGGCGGTTCTCACCGAGTATTCCGTGGTAAAAACCGTGTCTCTTGGTGTTTCCGCAAACTGTCCCAGGAATGCGAAGTTCACACAGCCGTCCGGAATCACGTCGGGGCGGTCGCCCTTTGTCCTTGGCATAAAGAAGGCCGTGATATAAGGCATCATAGTCGGAACACAGACGGCGCTGTTTTTCGCAAGCTCCGGGATCTCATCCTGCGGCACGCCCAGGTGATACAGCCATTCCTGTGTGATTTCCTCTCCGGTACACTCCCGCATGGGCTTTTTCACGAAATCGCCGGGAACGTCCGTAAACAACCCGTAAACCCACACGCAGACCTGATCCTTATCCTGGTCCTTAAACTGGCCCTGTCTGTTGATGGTCCAGCTCATGAGCCAGCTGGAATCCTGACAGCTCACGATGCCTCCCGTGACTACCTGGCCGCTCTTTGGATCGCGTTTGCAGATGTTCGTGATATAAGGCAGGATTCTGTCGTCCAGAGTGGTGACCGTTGCGGATTCCCAGTTGGTCTTCGACACGTCCGAGCAGAACTTTTCCGGGTGTCCGAAGGAGGGATCCTGCTTTGCAATATTTTTCCACAGGCTCCAGCAGCCGCTGGTTCTGACCTGCGCATCCCCGTTTGGCGCATGATTCTGATCTCCGTAAACAGTGCCCTCCGTACAGCTGCCGTTTGTCACAAATACCAGGTCGTTCTCCGTGAGCATGAAGCCCTTTTCCACTCCCTTTACCCGGCACTCAATGGCCTTTGCCACCTTTTTCCCGTTCTCCTTCTCGAAAATCACGTTGGTAACTTCCGTGTTAAACTGGAAGTCAACCCCCGCTTCCTCCAGATACCTCTGCATGGGCAGAATCAACGATTCATACTGATTATACTTGGTAAACTTCAGGGCGCTGAAATCCGGAAGCCCCGCAATATGATGGATAAATCTCTGGAAGTACAGCTTCATCTCCAGGGCGCTGTGCCAGTTCTCAAAGGCAAACATGGTCCTCCAGTAGAGCCAGAAGGTGGAATCAAAAACCTCCTCGTCAAACACGTCCTCAATGGTCTTGTCATAAAGATCCTCATCCTTTGTCAGAAACAGCTTCATGATCTCCATACAGCCCTTCTGGCTTAAGTTGAACTTCCCGTCCGTGTGGGCGTCCTTCCCCTGCTCCTTCGTGGCCCGGCATAAAGAGAAGTTGGGATCCTCCTTATTCAGCCAGTAATACTCATCCAGCACGGAGACGCCCGGTGTTTCCAGGGAAGGAATGCTGCGGAACAGATCCCACAGACATTCAAAGTGGTTTTCCATCTCCCGTCCGCCCCTCATGATATAGCCTCTGGTGGAATCGTAAATACCGTCGCAGGCGCCTCCCGCTATGTCCATGGCCTCCAGAATATGGATATGGGATCCGGGCATCTGGCCGTCCCTCACCAGAAAGCAGGCCGCCGCAAGAGATGCCAGGCCGCTTCCCACCAGGTAAGCGTTCTTCTCCTCCACTTTCTCCGGCTTCCTGGGCCTTGCGAAGGCTTCATAGTTGCCGTTTGAGTAGTAGATCCCTTTGCTGTTCTTTTCGTTTTTGCCGATTTCCGTATTCCGGTATCCGTTATCCGCCGCAGCGTTTTTCTTTCTGGCAGTGGCCGCCTCTGTCTTCTTGTGATTTTTTACCGCCACTGCAGCCGCTCCCGCACCTGCAGCCAATACTGCCATCCCAATTCCAACGTTCTTTTTGTTTGCCATACGATTTACCGCCTTTCTTTATCTTTCCCTTTCGGAATCTTCTCTGTTTTCTTTGTCATGACCCTATCCTATCCCTTTTCCTTCCCGCTTTCCATTTACAAAACAGGCGGAATGATCAAAAACTTATCATTCCGCCTGTTTTGATAAAATATTCTTCTGTTTCTCTCTGTTACTGCTGTTTCTTCTGCTTCTGCTCAAAGTTAGCGATGGAATTCGTGATATTCCCGTAAAGAGTGATGCCCATCTTCCTCACGATCTCCTCATAGTCCTCCTTCATTCCCCGGTCAATCCAGTCCAGCATGATCCCCACAAAGCCAAACTTATAGAATTCAGCGATAAAGCCTTTGTCCTCCTTAGTCAGGCCGCTTCCCACGCATTTTTCCTCCACCACTCCCGCAATCAGGTGAAAGGTAAGCTTATACAAATAATTTTCGACCTTCTCCCTCCCCACTCCCCGATAAACGTTAAGGATAAAAGGCTTGTTCTCCATCACCGCCTCGAAAATCTGCCGCATCCCCTCCTGCCAGGTGTCATAGGTCTTCTTTCCCTGCAGTGCGCGTTTTCCGTCCTCCACGCACACCCATTCCACCAGGTCATAAATATCCTTAAAATGGTAATAAAAGGACATCCGGCTGATACCGCAGTCCGCCGTCAGATCCGCAATGGTAATCTTGTCAATGGGTTTATGTAATAAAAGCTTTTTCAGGGACGCTTCCAGCGCCGGCTTGGTCGTGTTAGGCATGGCTCTCCTCCTGGCCGCTTTCCATTCTTTTTGACGCCTCTGCAAGGAGCCTGGGCTGAATCTCGGGATAGGTCCATTCTTTCGGGAGCTCCCGCATCAGCATGATCCTCTCGATCTCGCTGTGCAGCTCTTCTTCGAATGTTTTTACATCCGCATAGTACAGCATTCCAAAAGACTCTTCCCCGCCGGGCGCCTCCGTTCTCGTCACGGAATATACGCAGACCGACCTGATCGTAAATTCCAGCGCCCCGGTTTCCTCATACAGCTCTCTTTTGGCCGTATCCGCAATATTCTCTCCCGGCTCCCTGTGGCCGCCGGGCGCCTCCCAGGTATCTCTGTCCCTGTGCTTGCAGAAAATCCACTTGTCCCCGCTCTTTGCAATAATCACCGCAAATTTCAGAAGCTCATCCGCCGCTTCCTCATAAAATCTGACTTTGGTCATATAGTATGCCCCCTCTACTGATTTTATTTCACAAAATACTTTGACAATCCCCAGCGGGGTCATGTAAAGTATATTGTAAGTCGAAGGGCTGGATGAGTCAAATATTTAATTTTTCTGCCTGATCAGGATTTATTGCGAGAGGTAGCGAGATATGTCTCTAAAATTTGAGTGGGTGTACTATGGTAACATTTGAACTGAATCATACTGCTGTATTGACCAATACAGAACAACAGCTGATTACGAAAGCAAAAGAATTACCTGTTGTTTATGACGAAGATTCCCCTGAAATGACGGACGAGATGGAAAAAGCATTTATTTCTGCAAGAGAGGCAAAACCTTTTCATGGAGAGCCGCTTACACTTTATGTTTCGTCCGCAACGCTTGAAAAAGTAAAAAATATGGGAACTGATTATTTGACAATTTTAGAAAAGTTACTTGATAAAGCTGTCGCTGAATATAACCCAATTCCTTAAAAGATGTGGATAAGGAGGCCTATATGGGGCGAAAAATTGTGATTATTGCAGGACAGATGATTCCGCATTGGGCCCGGTCAGGCAGCGCCGGGCCTGCGTGTCACAAAAAATGTTCCTACAAAGTATACTCCTTCAGTTCCTCCAAAAATTCACGATACTCCTCTTCGGACCAGTAAAAAGTCAACTCTTCCTCCGTATATTCTTCCGGAATATCACGCATAAAGCTTGTTCCGATATCATACTCGAATTTCCGCAGCACCGCCTCCGCAAATTCCCTGAAAAACATACCAATCCCCGTGATAACATTTCCGTCCTCCACGACTCCTTTATGCACAAAGTTTTCCTTTTCGACAAACGGGAACGTATCCGCCATCTGCATAAAAAATCCCGAGGTAAACTTCCTTCCGTTCAAAATCCCTGATTTTGACAGCAGCACAGGGGAAGAGGAAATCGCCGCAAAGGTTACGTCCGTGCCGATACCGCTTCTCAAAAAATCAATCAGATCCTCGTCAAACAGTGCAGGAAGCGGATTGATAGTCCCCGGCAGGATTACACAATCATAGTTCGTGATCTTTGCCTGCGCAGTCGTTTTTGTGGGCAGAACCCGTAACCCTTCCTCACTCAGATATTCCCCGTCCCTGCTGGCTATGAAATCAATCTTTTCGCCAAACCACACGGTAAGGGCACTGGTAAGGCACGTGATTTCCTGTAAAGAGAAGTGCGGGTATAGTATTACTGCAAATTTTCTCATTGGCGTTCCTCCTTGCGATTGATGATGTCAGACCTAAGGCATCTTGACCCCGGCATCATATCAGTAATATATCATAAAACAAACAGAATGACTACATTTCACCAGCTTTTCACTTTTTACAGCAGAAAAAACAGTTGACATCTCCCCCATCCTGCGCTATTATGTAAAAAATTAAATATCACCGAAACCGATGAGGCGGAGATAACGGTGATGATGCTCCTACAGAGAACCCGGTAAGCTGAGAGCGGGTGGAAAACAAGTCATCAAATGGACCGCTGAGGGTGCAGTGAAAAGCAGGTATACACCTGCCCAGTATTCTGCAACGTATGGCACACGTCAGCTGCCAGGGATATGATGGTATCCTGTTAAGCGTACAGCATAGCTGTAAATCAAGGTGGCACCGCGGATCGTTTATTCGTCCTTGACAGAAATATTTTCTGTCAGGGACTTTTTTTATGCACACGGGCACCCAGATGAAATATGTCAGCAGAGCTGACGGTGCCCGGCGCACGAGCAGGAATTCTTCCCGCCCGATTATACAGGCCCGCACATGGAAGCAAGGAGGTAATATGCATGAAACTTCACACTGTTTTTCCGGATTCGGAGACCATAAGAGAAATGAGCGCCGGGGGACTGTATCGGACGGCCCCTGTCAGTGCGGAAATTCTGTCCGATGTCAAAACCCCCATCGAGGTTTTGAAAATACTGAAAAACATCTCCGTCCATTGTTATCTTCTGGAATCCGTCTCCGAAAGCGGAGACTGGGGGCGCTACACCTTTCTGGGCTATGATCCCAGCATGGAAATCACCTGTCTGGACGGGCAGATGAAGGCGGGTTCACTCTCCGTTGAGACCAGGGATCCAGGACACTATATCCGTCAGATAATCGAGGAAAACAAAAGCCCCAGGTTTTCCAACCTTCCGCCCTTTACCGGCGGCCTTGTCGGATATTTCTCCTATGACTATCTGAAATACTCCGAGCCGTCCCTGCGTCTGGATGCCAGCGACACAGAGGGGTTTCAGGACGTGGATCTGATGCTTTTTGACAAGGTGATCGCTTTTGATCATTTCCGGCAGAAAATCATTCTGATCGTAAATATAAAGCTGGACAACTGGAAGAGCGAATACAACCGGGCGGTCCTGGAGCTACAGCACATGGCAGACCTGATTCAATACGGTTCTCCCTGTGCGGAGCCTCCCGGCAGATGTACCACGGAATTCACTTCTCTGTTTCACCAGGAGGAATACTGCGCCATGGTAGAAAGGGCGAAATACCATATCAGAGAAGGAGACATCTTCCAGATTGTGCTTTCCAACCGTCTGGAAGCCGGATTTACCGGGAGCCTGCTTGGAGCATACCGTATTCTTCGAACCTTAAATCCTTCTCCCTATATGTTTTACTTTTCCAGCGACGATATGGAGGTTGCGGGCGCCTCTCCGGAAACGCTTGTAAAACTGGAGGACGGCGTTCTCCATACCTTTCCCCTGGCAGGCACCAGGCCAAGGGGCCAAACCCCGCAGGAGGATAAGGCCCTTGAAAAAGAGCTTCTCTCCGATCCCAAGGAACTGGCGGAACACAATATGCTGGTTGACCTGGGAAGAAATGATCTCGGAAAGATCAGCAAATTTGGCACGGTTGAGGTGGAAAAATACCACAGCATCGAGCGCTTCTCCCATGTTATGCACATCGGTTCCACAGTACGGGGCCAGATCAGGGAAGACAAGGACGCTCTCCGCGCCATAGACGCCATCCTCCCTGCAGGAACCCTATCCGGAGCCCCCAAGCTCAGAGCCTGCCAGCTGATCAATGATCTGGAAAATAACAAGCGCGGCATTTATGGCGGAGCCATCGGTTATATTGATTTTACCGGCAATCTGGATACCTGCATCGCCATCCGGATCGCTTATAAGAAAAACGGCAGAGTATTCATCCGAAGCGGTGCGGGAATCGTGGCCGATTCCGTTCCCGAAAAGGAATATCAGGAATGCCGCCGCAAGGCCGCTGCCGTTGTTAAAGCATTGGAGAAAGCACAGGAGGTGGAAGAATGATCTTACTGATCGATAATTATGACAGCTTTTCCTATAATCTGTTTCAGCTTGCCGGCTCCGTCAATCCTCAGATTAATGTCATTCGGAATGATGCTGCCACAGTGGATGAGATCAGAGGGATGAATCCGCAGGCCATCATTCTCTCCCCCGGACCGGGCCGTCCGGAGGATGCGGGAATTTGTATCGACGTGGTAAAGACGCTGGGGAGCGAAATTCCGATTCTCGGCATCTGCCTGGGGCATCAGGCGATCTGCAAAGCCTGCGGGGCCACCGTTTCCTATGCAAAGAGGCTGATGCATGGAAAGCAATCCGAGACAGTGTTCAGCAGAGAATGCGTCCTGTTTGGAGGATGTCCTGATACCGCACCCGTAGCCAGATACCATTCCCTTGCCGTCCTGGAAGAGACGCTTCCCGAATGCCTTATGGTAACGGCACGGACACAGGACGGCGAAATCATGGCCGTCCAGCATCGGCTCAACCCGGTTTACGGTCTGCAGTTCCATCCGGAATCCATTCTCACACCGGACGGCAAAACTATGCTGACAAATTTTCTTTCCATAAGTTATAACAATCAGTCAAAGAAAGGATGAAAATGATGATCAAAGAAGCGATTGTAAAAATTGTTGACAAACAGGATCTGACCTATGACGAGGCCTACACCGTCATGAACGAGATCATGAGCGGCGAGACCTCTCCCACTCAGAATGCCGCTTTTCTTGCCGCCCTTTCCACCAAGAGCACCACGGCGGAAACCATCGACGAGATCGCAGGCTGCGCCGCCGCCATGCGTGAGCATGCCGTCAGAGCGGAACATCACATGGACGTGATGGAGATCGTGGGGACAGGCGGGGACGGCGCACACAGCTTTAATATTTCCACTACCTCCGCACTGGTGGCTGCGGCCGGCGGTATCCGGGTGGCAAAGCACGGCAACCGGGCCGCTTCCTCTCAGTGCGGAACCGCAGACTGTCTGGAAGCCCTTGGTGTCAATATCAATCTTTCGCCGGAAAAGTGCGTGGAGCTGTTGGAGAAGGTCGGAATCTGTTTCTTCTTCGCTCAGAAATATCACACCTCCATGAAATACGTGGGAAGCATCAGAAAGGAGCTGGGGATCCGCACCGTATTCAATATTCTTGGTCCCCTCACCAATCCCGCTTCCCCCTCCATGCAGCTTCTCGGTGTCTACGACCGTTCCCTGGTGGAGCCTCTTGCCAGAGTGCTCACCAGCCTGGGCGTAAAGAGAGGGATGGTGGTCTACGGCACCGACAAGCTGGATGAGATCTCTGTCAGTGCCCCCACCTTTATCTGCGAGTTTGACAGGGGAAGCTACCGGTCCTACACGGTTTTTCCGGAAGACTTTGGTTTTTCCACCTGCAAAAAGCAGGAGCTCGCCGGGGGAACTCCAAAGGAAAATGCGGCCATCACACTCTCTATCCTCAAAGGCGGGAAGGGCTCCAAACGCAACGCCGTCCTTATGAATGCGGGAGCCGCCCTCTATATTGGCGGCAAAGCAAAAGACCTTGCCGAGGGCGCCGTCCTGGCCGCAGAGCTGATCGACAGCGGGGCCGCCCTGGCGAAGCTGGAAGCGTTCCGGACGCTCAGCAACTCCTGACCGCAGCAGGGTTCGGAAAATTTTTACAGAAAGGTCAGTGACAGATATGGATACTATTTTGGATACCATAGCGGCATATGCAAAACAAAGAGTTGGCGCCGCCAAAGAGACGCTTCCCCTGGAAAAGTTAAAACAGCAGGCCCTTTCAATGGAATGTAATACAGGGTTTCCTTTTGAAAAGGCGCTCCGCTCGCAGGAAATCGGCTTTATCTGCGAATGCAAAAAAGCGTCTCCCTCCAAGGGCGTGATTGCGGAGGATTTTCCTTATCTCTCCATAGCAAAGGAATATGAAAGAGCCGGCGCCTCCTGTATTTCCGTGCTCACGGAGCCCAAATGGTTTCTTGGCACCGACAGCTATCTGGAAGAGATCGCTTCGTTGGTCTCCATTCCCTGCCTCCGAAAGGATTTTGTGGTGGATGAGTACATGATTTACGAGGCAAAGCGCCTTGGAGCCGCAGCCGTGCTTCTCATCTGTTCCCTGCTGCCGGAGGAAACCCTGCTGCGCTATATCGGAATCTGTGATGAACTGGGCCTGTCCGCCCTGGTGGAGGCCCACGATGAGGCGCAGATCCGCTCCGCCCTCAACGCCGGCGCCCGCATTGTCGGGGTAAACAACCGGAACCTGAAGGATTTTACCGTGGACGTGCGCAATTCCATAGAACTGCGCCGGCTGGTACCAGAGTCCGTCCTGTTTGTGGCCGAGAGCGGTATCCGCTGTGCCGCCGACATTCAGATCTTGCGCAAGGCAAAGGCGGATGCCGTGCTCATCGGGGAGACCCTCATGCGAGCCAAAGACAAAAAGGCCGCACTGGATGCCCTTCGGGGATACGCAGGCGACACAGACCGCACATCTGCCGCAACCGGCACAGAAAGCGGGGAAGCAACATGACAAAAATCAAGATCTGCGGACTGCGCACCCCAAAGGACATTCAATACGCCAACGAACTTCTTCCGGATTACGTTGGCTTTGTCTTCCAAAAAGGCCGCAGGCGCTATGTTTCTCCCTCCCAGGCAGCCGCTTTGCGAAGATTTCTCGATCCCCGGATCCCTGCCGTGGGCGTTTTCGTGGATGAACCCGTGGAAAACATGGTTTCCCTGCTGAAATCCGGAACCATTCAGATCGTTCAGCTTCACGGAAACGAAGATACGGCTTACTGCGAGAGGCTTAAGAATCTTTTCCCCTGTCCGGTAATAAAGGCTTTTATCATTCGGGAACAGGGGGATATCGAAAAGGCCCTGGACTTTCCTTCCGATTATCTTTTGCTGGACGGAGGGCTCGGAGCAGGCAAAGCCTTCGACTGGTCCCTGATCCGGAATATAGACAGACCCTTTTTCCTTGCCGGAGGGCTGAACTGCGAAAATGTTGCGGATGCGCTCGCCCTCTGCCATCCCTATGCCGTGGATGTAAGCTCCGCAGTGGAAGCCTCCGGAGCGGGAATCTCCGGTACCATGGCTCCCTGCACGGAAAGCTTCGGTAACGAGGCTGGCAGCTGCAAGGATTATGATAAAATGCGGGCCTTTATCCAAACGGTCCGCACCCACACGAAAAATAAATAAGGAGACAAAATTATGCCACAATCAAACGGACGCTTCGGCTCCCATGGCGGTCAGTACATTCCCGAGACGCTTATGAATGCCGTGATCGAGCTTGAGGTCGCTTATGAACATTATAAAAATGATCCCGAATTTAACCGGGAGCTCACAGAGCTTTTTAACGAATATGCCGGACGCCCCAGCCGTCTGTATCATGCCCAAAAAATGACCCGGGATCTTGGCGGTGCCAAAATCTACCTGAAACGGGAGGATCTGAACCACACCGGCTCCCACAAGATCAATAATGTACTGGGTCAGGCGCTTCTGGCCAAAAAGATGGGAAAAACAAGACTGATTGCGGAGACCGGGGCCGGACAGCACGGTGTGGCCACGGCCACTGCAGCCGCACTCTTCGGCATGGAATGCGTGGTTTTTATGGGAGAAGAAGATACCGTAAGACAGGCGCTCAACGTCTACCGGATGCGGCTGCTCGGGGCCGAGGTAATTCCCGTTAAAACCGGAACCGCCACCTTAAAGGATGCCGTATCCGAAGCCATGAGAGAGTGGACCGGCCGGATCAGCGATACCCATTACTGTCTGGGTTCTGTCATGGGGCCTCATCCCTTCCCAACCATTGTGCGTGATTTTCAGGCCGTGATCTCCCGGGAGGTCAAACAGCAGATGCTGGAAAAAGAGGGACGGCTTCCGGATACGGTCATAGCCTGCGTGGGCGGCGGGAGCAATGCCATGGGCAGCTTTTATCACTTTATTGAAGATGAGGAAGTGGAGTTAATCGGCTGCGAGGCCGCAGGAAGAGGGATTGACACCTTTGAGACGGCGGCTACGATCGCCACGGGAAAACCCGGTATCTTCCATGGCATGAAATCCTATTTCTGCCAGGATGAGTACGGCCAGATCGCCCCGGTCTACTCCATCTCCGCAGGACTGGACTATCCGGGTATCGGGCCGGAGCACGCATGGCTCCACGATACGGGACGGGCGAGGTATGTGCCTGTGTCCGATGAGGAGGCGGTAAATGCCTTTGAGTATCTTTCCCGGACGGAGGGCATTATTCCCGCCATCGAGAGCGCCCATGCCGTGGCATACGCCATGAAAACAGCACCACAGTGTTCAAAAGACAAAATCATAGTCATCACCATTTCGGGCCGGGGTGACAAGGACTGCGCCGCCATTGCCCGCTATAGAGGGGAGGATATTCATGAATAATACAGATATGCAGATTTACAGACCCGCCGATCAGATAAAAGAAGCTTTCAAAAAGGGCAAGGCCTTTATTCCCTTTGTCACCTGCGGGGATCCCGATCTGGAAACCACAAAGGCGGTCGTCCGCAGTATGGCCGCCAACGGAGCAGACCTGATCGAGCTGGGAATTCCCTTCTCTGATCCCACCGCAGAAGGCCCGGTAATCCAGGCCGCAAACTTAAGGGCGCTCATCGGCGGTGTCACCACGGATAAGATCTTTGACATGGTAAAGGAGCTCCGCCGCACCGTCACGATTCCCATGGTCTTCATGACCTACGCCAATGTGGTTTTTTCCTATGGAGCACGGCGTTTCATCTCAGCCTGCGCCCAAATCGGCATCAACGGCCTGATCCTTCCCGATCTTCCTTTCGAGGAAAAGGGCGAGTTCAGCGGCCTGTGCCGGGAATACGGCGTGGCCCTGATCTCCCTGATCGCCCCCACTTCGGAGAACCGAATTTCTATGATCGCCAAAGAGGCGGAGGGCTTCCTCTATATAGTTTCCAGCCTGGGTGTCACCGGAGTCCGCAGCAAAATCAACTCGGATGTCGCCTCCATGGTAAAGCTGGTAAAACAAACCACATCCGTGCCCTGCGCCGTGGGCTTTGGTATCTCCACACCGGAGCAGGCCCGCAAAATGGCAGAAATATCTGACGGTGCCATCGTGGGCTCGGCCATCGTCAAACTCATTGCCGAATATGGAACAGAGGCGGCCGGACCCGTGGGCAGGTATGTCAGGAAGATGAAGAATGCGTTATCCCTTGATCCCGCCTAAGGTGATTTTGCAAAAAAACTCCCAATGCAGGACAATGATTGATCCTGCACCGGGAGTTCTTCATATGCCATGTTCTAAACGTTATGCCGTCATTCTTCCAAGTATTCCTCAAGCGCCTTTCTGTACTCGCTCTCCGCCTCCTCCTCCGGCAGATTCATCTTATACAGCAGCGCCCGCAACAGTTTCGCCATGATATCCAGCAGATATTCTGGTGTATCCTTCAGAATTTCATCTGCCCGCTCACCTGAAATCCTTCCTCTGGCTGACATCCGGATGCCGTCTTTCCATCTCCTTCTCATAGTCTTCCCAGATATAAACCATATAACGGAGCACCTGCATAATCACATTATACTCCACTTTCGTCTTGTGTTCAATAAGTGAAACAATATACAACGGTAAACTGACTTCATCTTCATTCTTTTCCAAAGGTAGTTTATCCACAGGAAGATACCTGGAAATATCCACTCTCTTGACCGTGTCGCTCTCCCTCTCCGTACTGAACAACGGCATATAACGGTTAGATACATCCTCCACATCTTCCGGCCTGACGTTCTTCAAAATCTCAATGTCGGCATAATCCCGGAAAAACTGGGCGCTTAAAATATTGTCTCCGAAAATCAGCTTGCTACTGCTGTCAGAAATTTTCGGATTGTTGATAACTGGCTTTGTTTCTTTTGTCATGAACAGCTCCTTTCCAATCAATTATTTCCCTGGCAGAAAACACTCCTGCAGGAAACGGAAAGTACGCCGGAATAGTGCGGGACATTCTGCTGCCGCTTTCTATTTTCTGCCAGCTTTACAGTGGGTATCAATAAGGCGAAACGCCCTTTTATCTTCCGGCATGGCCGGAAGCCAGAATCGCATAAACGAAATGCGATATCAGAATGTATTTACTATATCACTGCTGAATTGAAAAAGCAAGCACATTATGTTGGAATTTTATCTATTCCTTCCCAAACGCCTTACAACAGACTCCTGCCCTCCCAATCTCTGTCAGAAGCAACACCCTCCAGGGCCGCTATGGTCGGGGCTATGTCACATATATTTGCTTTTGGGAGCTCTGCCCCGGGCCGGTTTTCCAAAGCATTCAACCAGCCTGCCCACCTCATCCAGCGACTGGGAACAGGCATGATAATACTCATCACTCATCCACCCATGCGCATGTCCAACCTCGTCCGTACATCCCAGATATACAAATGCAAAATCCGGCTTTTCGCCGGCAATATAAGAAAGAGCGCTTTCTGTGACCATCTCATTTGCTCTCTCATACCCGCAGACGCTTCCGGACACATAAAAACTGCAGGCAAGAGAGGATGGCCGGCTCAGATCCCGCAGCTCCTCCCAGTTATAGAAAAAGGCGCAAGTTCTGCCGGCAGCGCTCAGCTGCTCGCACAGGCCCCTGACAGGCCGGCTTACAGGCACATAAGTATTCGCAATGGCAATGGATATCAACTTTTCCCAGGTACTTCAGGAAGCTCTTCTCTCCAAAATACAAAGGTGACAAAATCCCCGGACCCTAAGCGATCCGGGGATACCCTTTTACTTCCTGATATTCTTTTTGGCTTCTTATAATCTCTTAAGCAGCTCTTCCCTCTGTGCCTCGCAGCCGGGTTTTCCCAGAAGGGCAAACATATTCTTCTTGTAGCTCTCCACGCCAGGCTGATTGAAGGGATTCACTCCCAGCAGATATCCGCTCACGCCGCAGGCAAACTCAAAGAAATAGAACAGCTCTCCCAGATAAAACTCATTGATCTCGGGAATATTTACCATGAAGTTGGGAACCTGTCCGTCCGTGTGCGCCAGAATCGTGCCGTTCATGGCGCTCTTGTTCACAAAGTCAACGCTCTTGCCGGCCAGATAGTTCAGTCCGTCAAGATCAACCGGCTCTTCCTTCAGAATGATCTCTTCCCTGCTGGTCTCAATATTAATTACCGTCTCAAACATGGTTCTGGAACCGTCCTGGATAAACTGTCCCATGGAGTGAAGATCCGTGGTGAGATCCACGCTCGCCGGGAAAATACCCTTCTGATCCTTGCCCTCGCTCTCGCCATAAAGCTGCTTCCACCACTCGGAGACATAATGTACGCTGGGCTCATAGTTTGCAAGAATCTCGATTCCCTTTCCTTTTCTAAGAAGAATGTTGCGCAGAGCCGCATATTTCACTGCGTCATTCTCCTCAAAATCAGCTTCAAGCGCCATCCTTCTTCCCTCGGCCGCACCTTCCATCAGCTTGTCGATATCGGCGCCGCTGACCGCAATAGGAAGAAGCCCAACCGCCGTGAGAACGGAGAAACGTCCTCCCACGTCATCGGGAACCACAAAGCTCTCGTAGCCCTCCTCGTTGGCCAGATTCTTCAGAGAGCCTCTCACCTTATCCGTGGTCGCATAAATTCTCTTTGAAGCCTCTACCTTGCCATACTTCGTCTCGAGCATCTCTTTAAACACCCGGAACGCAATTGCGGGCTCCGTGGTGGTTCCGGACTTGCTGATCATATTGATGGAGAAATCTCTGTCCCCGATCACATCCATCAGATGTCTGATATAAGTGGAGCTGATGGAATTTCCCACAAAGTAAATCTCAGGTGTTTTTCGGATCTCCTTATCTACCACATTGTAGAAGCTGTGGCGCAAAAATTCGATAGCCGCTCTGGCTCCCAGATAAGATCCGCCGATACCGATCACCAGCAGCACCTCGGAATCACCCTGGATTTTGGCCGCCGCCTTTTTGATCCTGTCGAACTCTTCCTTGTCATAATTAACAGGAAGATCAATCCATCCAAGGAAATCATTTCCCGCACCCTTCTTGGAAACCAGTAATTCCTTTGCATCCAATGCCAGCTTCTTCATGGATTCCACCTCATGCTCCTGAATGAAGGGCGCTGCCTTGGAATAGTCAAATGTCACTTTGCTCATGATACCTTCTCTCCTTTTGCTTACTGAAACAATTTTTTACCGCCGGTAGATTCATCCTTTGATCATCCGTCAGCCACTCAATAAAATGATGTTGGGGTCAAAAGGTATTTTGCCCCCTGATGCCTGCGGATTGTTTCGCACTTTGTGCTCTCACAATCCTGAAAACATTCAAAATCCGCCCTGTCGGGCTGCTTTTTCATGTTTTACGGGTCCCAAAGTCATGCACAGATATGCAAGCATATCATGCATGACCTTTTGACCCTGGCATCATAAAATAAGTTTATCAAAAAACGGTACTATTTTCAAGAATCTGCCAGAACATATTGTTACCGTGCGGCATTCACAGCAGCTTATCGTCATAAACCGCCCTCTGGCCTCCCACAAATTTCGGCCTGGTTCTGGCGCACACCACATGGGCGTTCCCGATCTGCTTCTGATTAATACGGACCGGAACCGCCACATCCTGCAGATGCATTCCGATCAGCGTGTCTCCGATATCAATCCCCGCCTGCGCCCTGATATGCTCCACCGCCACAGGATCCCTGAAGCTTTCATAAGCCATGCAGGCAAAAGAGCCTCCCGCCTTGGGCTTTGGCACCGCATTTACCACGGTGAGCCTGTCCCTGACAGCGGCCTGTCTCTCCACGATCAGCGCCCGGTTCAGATGCTCGCAGCACTGGGCCGCCAGAAACAGCCCTCTCTCCTGCACTGCGCCGTAAATACCGTCAAATACCGCCTTTGCCGTCTCCACACTGGAAAAGGTTCCGATCCGCTCTCCTGCCACCTCACTGGAAGAGCATCCCACTGCCAGAATGTCCCCCTCATTCAGCTTTGCCTGATCAAGAAGCTCCCGCAGCGCCTGCCTGGCCTCCTGTTCCACTCTTTGGAGGAAATCCTCTTCCATCCTTCTGTCCGCCATTCCTGTCTGCGTCATTTCTGTCTGCGTCATTTCTCTTCACCTTTCTCCCTCAGCCTGCCGTCACTCCATTCCAGCCTTTTCTCCTCTCCCTTGCGAAGAGATATATCCATGGAAAACATCCCATATTTGAGCTGCCACCGATAGTCCTTATCCGCCCGGATCACAAACTCTGTAAGAATACCTTCCGCCCAGAAGATATCCACCCCGGCACAGCCCTTTACCCGCAGTCCTCTGACAGAACCGCTCTTCCATGCCCCCGGAAGGGCGGGAAGCAGCACGATCCTCTCCAACGTACTCTGCACCAGCATTTCCGCAATGGCAGCCGTGACTCCGAAATTCCCGTCGATCTGAAAAGGAGGGTGCTTGTCAAACAGATTAAGATAGGTGGAGTTCGCAAAAAGCTTTTCAATATTTTCATAGGCACTGTCGCCATCCCACAGCTTCGCATAGTGATTCGTAATCCACGCCCGGCTCCAGCCCGTGTGCCCGCCGCCTGATGACAGACGCCTCTGCAGAGTGACCTTTGCCGCCTGGGCCAGCTCGGGGGTGCCGTCCACCGTGATCTGCTCCGAGGGATGCAGCCCATACAAATGGGAAATATGCCTGTGCCCCGGCTCCCACTCCTCATAATCCTCCGGCCACTCCATGATGTTCCCATGCTTCCCGATTCTGGTAGGAATCAGCCGCTCCCTGGCCCTGCGGATCCGCTGATCCAGCTCATCCTCCACACCGAGAATTCCGGCAGCCTCATTACACTGGGTAAACAGGTCCCTGAGTATCTGATTATCCATGGTCACGCCGTAAATATTCGCACCCATTTCCCCGCCGGGAAGAATAAAGGTATTTTCGGGAGATACGGAAGGGCAGGTGACCAGATACCCGTCATGCTCCACCAGAAAATCCAGGAAAAACTCTGCCGCCGCCCTCATGATGGGAAAGCTTTCCCGCAGGAAATCCTGATCCAGCGTGTATTGATAATGTGTCCATTGATGGGTACACAGCCAGGCCGCTCCCATCACCCAGTAAGAACCCGGAATCCATTGATCCTGCACTGCGGTATCCCCGTGCATGTCCGTATTGTGGTGGCACACGAAGCCGCCCGCCCCGTACATCACCTCCGCGGTTCTCCTTCCGTTCGGTACCATTTTCTTAATCAGCTCAAAGAGCGGCATATGGCATTCCGAAAGATTACAGATCTCCGCAGGCCAGTAATTCATCTCCGTATTAATGTTGACCGTGTACTTGGAATCCCAGGGCGGAAGCATATCCTGGTTCCAGAGCCCCTGTAAGGTCGCCGGAAGAGTTCCCTGTCTGCTGCAGGAGATCAGAAGATACCGCCCGTAATCAAAATACAGCTTGGAAAGGCCGATATCAGCCGCCTGCCGTGCCGCCGCCAGAATCCTCTCATCCGTGGGCACACGGTCATATTCCGAAAGATCTCCCAACTCAAGGCTCACGCGCCCATAGAGAGCCCTGTAGTCCTCCACATGCTCCCTGCGCAGAGCCTCAAATCCCTTCTCCTTCGCCCTCTCGATCCGCATCTGAATCGAAGCTTCCAGCTCTTTCTCCGAAATGTGATACGTGGTGTCCGCACAGAAATAGAGCGTCACCTCACTGGCATCCGACACCAGAAGGTGCTCACCCATTGCAGACACCCTGCCGTCCGGGCTCTGTGCGGAAAGAATCATGGAAAAATCAAAGCCGCCCTTGCCCAGATTCCCATAGAGACAAACCCCGTGATCCCCTGTCTTCTTCACGCCGTCAAAAAACTTGCTTCTCCGCAGAATTGCGGAAAAGCTGATCCTTTCCTTCCCGCTGGCAGTAAGACGCATAGCCATAACGTCAGACGGGGCCGCAATAAACATCTCCCGCTCAAAAAGCGTCTCCCCACAGCGGAATTTCTGCCTGTAGACCGCCTGTTCCAGATCCAGCTCCCGCTCGTAATCCGTGAACTTTTCCATCCCCTCGAACTCAATGTGAATATCGCCCAGGGTCTGATAGGGATGCATGCCGTCAGGGCAGCCGGACATGGCAAGCTTGATCAGCTTCTCCGCCTCCGCGATCCGTCCCTCAAAAATCAGCTTCCTGATAACGGGAAGCTGCTCTCGCATATCCGGATTATTCCGGTCAACCGGACCTCCATACCACATGCTCTCCTCGTTGACCTGGATATGCTCCCTGTCCGCACCGCCATATACCATGGCGCCGAGCCTGCCGTTTCCAAGAGGAAGCGCCTCCTCCCAGATGCCGGCAGACTGCCTGTACCATAATCTGCTCATTTGTACCCTCCGTTTCATTCCGGGCGTCCTGCATACGAAGCGCATAGCGCCCGGGAATTTTTAATTTTTCTCATTGTATTGTACCGCAAAAACAGGCTTATGCAAAGAATTCCTTCAGAAGATCCTCAAGCTCATCCTGATAATCAGCGCTTGCCGGGACAGCCTTTTCCATATCCTCCTTCACCCGAAGGCCTTCCTTCCACCCCATGGTCCTTTCCGGAGACATCTCATCCTCCCTGTCCTGTGCTTTCTCCCCTCTTAAAAGGTTTTCTCTCTCCACCTCAAGCCTCGGCACCAGGTGATTCTCCAGATAATCCACCAGATTTGTCTTCAGAATCTTTTTCTTTCCCTGGATATCCACAAGCCCGGAAATGGAAAAATAAAGATACAGCCCAAGTATACTGGAGAGATAATAGGGAATAATCTGGAATAAAGTATCCCCGGCCGCAAGCGTAAAACAGATCGTGATTCCTGTCACCAGAACGGAAAGCATCATCAGCTGTCCGGAAATGTGAGAAAGACGGATCAGCGGCATTTTCAGGAAAGTGATTTTCTGAATAAACTTGTCCACAAACACGGATGTGTTTACCATTCTGCCGTTGAGCTTATAGCAGTTGATGTATTTTAGCTTACATTTTTTTAAGGACTTATTTTTTGTGGCAGGCATATTTCCTGATTCCCGGATCATAATATGAAACAGCACACCCATAATAATCTGACAGATGATACTGAGAGACAAAAGTCCGATTATGGCCCCGGCCAAATATTTATGTTTTAAAAAGATTGCTATCATGATATCCTCCTTGTCGATGATTCCTTTCATTTATTATAGTGGAAAGGGGATTTGCACTCAATATCGCACCCCCTGTGATGCATCCTTCTTTTGCGGCAAAAAATTACATAAATCTGCCAAAAAGTGCTTTTTTCCACTGGAAAGTACATGCTTTTTCTGCTATACTGACATAGCAGAAGACAAAACTTATTACAGTATGGAAAGGCACGGTGTATTTGTAATTATGAGATATCAGACCAAAGGTACATGTTCCTCCTTTATCGATATTGAGGTGGAGAATGACGCAATCAAATCAGTGGAATTTTTTGGCGGATGCAACGGTAATCTGAAGGGGATTTCCGCACTCGTAACCGGCATGAAGATTGACGATGCAATCTCCAAATTAAAGGGAATCCGGTGCGGGTTTAAGCCCACTTCATGTCCTGATCAGCTGGCACAGGCGCTGGAAGGGATCAGAAGCGGCAACTTCTAACACAGGAGGCTCAAATCATGGGCGATTCAAATGCAGTCAAAAAAATTGTATTGACAGGAGGCGGCACCGCAGGGCATGTGACTCCCAATATAGCCCTCCTGCCCCGCCTTAAGGAACTGGGTTACGAGGTGTCTTATATCGGTTCCTATGACGGAATCGAAAAGAAACTGATCACGGATTTTGACATCCCTTATTATGGGATCGCCACGGGAAAATTCAGACGTTACCTGGATATCAAGAATCTGACCGATCCCTTCCGGGTGGTGAAGGGATTTGGGGAGGCCAGAAAATACCTCAAAAAAATCAAACCGGATATCGTCTTTTCCAAAGGCGGATTTGTGAGCGTTCCGGTAGTGCGCGCCGCTGCATCCCTGCACATCCCCTGTATTATCCATGAATCCGACATGACTCCGGGACTTGCAAACAAAATGTGCATTCCGGTGGCCGAGAAAATCTGCTGCAATTTTCCGGAAACCGTCACCATGCTTCCCACTTCCAAAGCGGTGCTCACCGGCTCCCCGATCCGGGAGGAGCTGACAAAGGGAGACAAGATCGCAGCCCTTGACATGTGCGGCTTTACCGCAAACAAACCGGTGATTTTGGTGATCGGCGGAAGCCTTGGAGCCGCCTCCGTGAATCAGGCGGTCAGGGACGCCCTTCCCATGCTCCTTGAAGATTTTCAGGTGGTGCATATCTGCGGCAGGGAAAAAATCGACAACATGCTCCTGCACACAGCGGGTTATATGCAGTTTGAATATGTGAAAGCGGAGCTGAAGGATATCTTCGCCATGGCAGATCTTGTAATTTCCCGTGCGGGGGCCAACTCCATCTGCGAGCTTCTCGCACTGAAAAAGCCAAATCTCCTGGTTCCCCTTTCCGCAAACAGCAGCCGGGGCGATCAGATTTTAAACGCCAGATCCTTTGAGTCCCAGGGCTACAGCATGGTAATCAATGACGACGACCTCTCGCCCGAGCTTCTGGTGGAAAAGGTGACGGAGCTGTATTTTACCAGGCAGACCTTTATTGAGGCCATGGGAAGAAGCCACCAGCCCGGTTCCATCTCAACCATAACCGGACTGATCGAAGAGATTGTTAACCGAAACAGATAAAAGAAACCAGCCCGGCAAAGCCTTTTCAGCGCTTTGCCGGGCTGGTTTATGAGGAAGAGCGCCTCCCTAAAGGTCGCCTGCCGTCAGTGACGTGACCAGAAGATCATAGCTTGGCGTACCGAAAAACCCATAATACTCCTGCACATTGATTTCGTACTCCATTCCGTCAATTCTCGCTTTTCCGGGGATTCCCCGCTCCATGATCCACAGGTTCATATGATTCCTCCCGCAGTAATCCTCCAGAAAATCATACACCCCCTCGGGATCCCGTATCCTTTTGGGAAGATTGATGGCAAGACTTTGTCTCACCGCGCCCCTTGCCCCGTTTAATTTCTCGGACATGCGGACCAGATAGAGATATTCGATCAGCCACGCCCCAAGAAGCGCTCCCAGATTGCAGTACACCAGCCATTCTGCCAACGGTCCCGCAAACCGGAACAGAGTAAGCGCAGCTCCAATCAAAAACAGCCAGTACATGCCTGCGGCTCCGTAATAAAGATTTTTGTCTATCCTCGTTTTCTTGTTGTGAAAGCTCATCAGCAGGATTCCAAGACCCCAGAAGCCCGCAACGAACAGCAGAAGATATTTTATCACAAAATCCCAGTACTCTCCCCGCGTAAATAGCCTGACCAGCACCAGATTGTAAATCAGCATCGCCGCCCCCAGAACGCTTCCCTCTTTTATATTTTTTATCATACGGTTTCCTCCTTTCTCCTGCGCACTTAAACGCCGTCTCCCAGATATTTACTCCTGCCGCAGGCGCAACAGCAGTTCCTTCAGATATTTTCTGGATATATAGACCACCTGTCCGTCTCCAAGCTCCGCCGCCATCAGCCCGTTGGCAAGAGGGCGGTACACCTTTACCTGATCCGTGTTCAGAATCACGGACTTGGAAACCCGGGCAAAGCTTGCGGGCAGCATATGCTCCAGCTCGTAGAGCTTATACTGGGAATGAAAACTCCCCTCCCCCGTACAGACCAGCCGTTTGTTTTTGTCAGCCTCCACAAACAAAATCTCTTTTCCGGACAGATAAACCGCCTTTCCCTCCTGTGTCACCGCCAGGACGGGGTTGGAGGTTCCGTCATTTTCCAGATATTCCTTCAGTTCCTCCATTCTTTTGTTCTCCTTATGCAGATGGAGCTGCGCATACTCCTCTTCATGCTTTGCGATTAAATGCAGTGTGACCTTCAAATCATCACCTCTTTCTGTACAGATTTTGTTGCATTTATTGTACCCATATCATACGAAACGAAAAGGCGGATGTCTACCCTCTCTGGATGAGTGGCAGTACATCCGCCTGTAAGTGGCCGACATTTCTCTCTTGTTGTCATTATATTACCACAAAAGCGTCAAAAAGTCAAGACTTGAATGTATATTTGATGCCAGGTATAATAAGTCCCATTACGGTTATCATGCTTTTATGAGTACCAGAAACAGGAACTGCAGTTTCAGATGGGAGGGATTTTATCAATATGGATATCTATGCTTTAATCTGGAAGGAAAAGGAAAAGAAGGAGCTCGGCACACTGCTCGCATGTAACGAAAAAACACAGCGCTTCGGCCTGTGCCTGACCGAGGAACAGGCCAGGGAGCTGGTGATCTGCCGCAATAACAGCCTGAAAAAATATCAGCGGGTGGAATTCGGCTCCGGAATTCTGGATAAGCTGATCTATGTTTTCTGCGATTCTCCGTATATCGATGGCGGCAGCTATGCGGAAACGCTTGAAAAGCTTCAGGATGTCTTTTACGCCTTTAAAAACGAGACGCAGGACAAGGTCACGGACGATGAAATTCTAAATTTCATGAAGGAGCAGTTCGACAGCGTCTGCTGCGGAGATATCGAGTATCTTGGCGGCACCTGTCTGGAACGCTTTTCCCGGGCAGTGCGTGACGGTTACCGCGGATATGAGAAGAGTCAGGGAATGGGAGAATACGAACAGTTCAGCGAGGAGGAGCGCTGGGATGCGGATCTGTATCATGAGGTTTTAGCGGAATTATTCTGGTAGAAGGGAGAGTATCATGATGAAAAACAGGATTAAGGTACAGGATATTTTTGCCCCGGAAGGCTTTCTTTCGGCAGACGCATTACTTCCGGCCGTGGCATCACTGTCTGACAGGTACACCTCCAGGGAGAGCAGCTCCGTCACTTACGAAACCGCAAACATGCTCATGGAGGCCGTGCTCTACTGTATCCAGGAGTGCCTGGGCGAATCGGAGCATGTCATGACATCCGATGCAATGCCGGAGCCTTTGGTTCTTTATGAAAAAGGCTATGAGGCCGTGCTTGCCAAGGTAAAGAGCGCAAACGCACTCTATGAAGAGCTGATCAAAGACTTCACGGACTATGGCTGCCGCAACTATGGAGACACGGTCTTAAAGGGAATGCCCGCCTTCTTTCTAAAATACGATGCCAGATTTTGTCCCCAGGACCATATTATCACCCTGGATTACCCCCTGCTTGCGGGAGACCTTGAGCTGTGCGGCGTAGATCAGATCCACGATTATCTGCATAAGCTGCTTATGGAAAAGAGGTTCCTTGGTCATTTTGACAAAGCGGCGGTATCCGGTCTCCTTTCCGAGCTCTGCCCGGAATACGGCGAGCTCTATCTGGACAATATCTGCCGTCCGGTGCTCTCCCGGGCGGCGGAATGCCTGATACTGGATAAGCCTCTTACGGATCTGCGGCTGTCAAACGAGGAAAAACGGGAACTGCAGGAATATTTTACAGGGATGGACCGGGAAAAAATCCGGGATCAGAAGAGAGCTTTGGCAGTACTGCTTGCCAAAAAGACAGGAGTGGAGGAGGAATATTTCAGGGCGGCCTTTTGACGGGCCGCCTTTTGGTGGTGCAACGGCCCCATCCTAATTACTTTTCGGTATCTTGTCAGACCAAATCTTTCCTTGCCCTTTAGCTTTGAAACATAGGCATCCTGTCCGCTATCAGTTTTTCAACTTCATGCAGCTCTGGCATCACGCGCAAAGCCCCTTTCCTGGTTGTAATAATAGATGCAGCTCCATTTGCAAAAGTCAGCATTCGGTATAGCCTTTCTTCATCCATATTATTAAGCCCGTATTTTAAGACATGATGCAGGCAACATCCGCCAAACGTATCCCCTGCCCCTGTTGTTTCAATCGTATTTTCCTGCAAAAAGGGTGCGGCCTCTATACGCAGATCTTTATAATAAGCGCGACTTCCGCTTTTCCCCATAGAAAGAAGTATTAATGGAATCTCATATTGGCTTCTGAGCTTACGGATACCGGCATCATAATCTTCTTCTCCTGTAAACCACTGGATTTCATTATCGGAAATTTTCAATATATCGCACTTTGAAAAACCATACGCCGCCTGTTCTCTCGCCTCATCAAGCGTCTTCCAGAGGGGTGTACGTAAATTAGGATCAAAAGAAATTACTGCTCCGCTTTCTTTGGCAATTTGAATCGCCCTTTTCGTCGCCTGTCTCACATCCTCATGTGTCATGGATAAAGTTCCAAAATGAAAAATTTTGGTATTTTCCAGTAAATTGACCAAAAGATCTTCTTCTTTCAACATCATATCCGCACCAGGATTTCGGTAAAAAGAAAAATTTCTGTCCCCATCAGCCAGTGTCTCTACAAACGCAAGCGTTGTCCGGACAGTTTCATCCATAATCAGGCCAGACGTGTCAATCCCAACCTCTTTAAGCGTTGCTTTAAGGCGATTTCCGAAAATATCCTGCCCAACCTTCCCAATAAAAGCAGTCTTCCTGCCAGCCTTGGCCAGCATGCCCAATACGTTACATGGCGCCCCGCCGGGATTTGCTTCATAAATCGAATTCCCCTGTCCGCTTATTCCATTTTCAGTAAAATCAATTAATAATTCCCCCAACGCAACTACGTCAAATCTTTCCATTGCCGGCTATCCCCCTTCCTTGTATACCTTTGCTAATACATTTTATATGAGATCGTATTTTACCACATCCATATTTACGGTTCCGTCAACGAAAAAAGAAATCCCATCCGCCGCCTGATCCGTGTACAGAACGGCGGATATCACCTGTTCTCCATCGTTTACAAACGCCTCCACGCTGAAACGGTCCAAAATAACCCTCAGCTTCAGTGCGCCGTCCTTACAGAATACCTTACTGCGCCTCTGGTGGATGATAGCCCTTCTGGAACCGGAAAACTTCCTGTCCACTTTAAGCACGGATTCGCCCGGCCTGTAGCTGAGCGATGTCTGGTACATCTCGTTCTGGGCAAAACGGATTGCAAATTTTCGATACATGTCACAGCCCTCCTCAGGGCGGATCACCACCTCCATATCTACCCGCCGCCCTCGAATGCCATCAGGACAGATGGTTCCGGAGAAAACGAGTTTTTCATAGACAACTTTATTGCGTCTCATCGCTTCCAGCTCCCGAATCGGTTTCTGGTAAAGTCTCCCATTTCGAATGGAAATTTCTCTGGGTAAACTCATCTGTCCGAACCACGGTTCCTCATTCTCTCTCCTGTGGTTGCAGGTATCCCAGTTCTGCATCCATCCCAGCATGACCCTGCGTCCGTCTGCAGTCAGCAGAGTCTGCATAGCATAGAAATCAATGCCGTAATCCACAGACTGGTCGCTCTCTTCGATAAAGCTCTCCGTCTCCCTGTCGTAATCGCCGATCAGGCAGAGCGTGCCGTTACCATTGTGGTATTCAAAGCCGCGGGGCAGCATATCCTGAGGGCTGGTAAGGAGTACCCATTTCCCGTCCAGCCGGAAGAAATCAGGGCATTCCCACATCTTCCCAAAACGGTTACGGTTGGAGGCGAGTATGCTTTTAAACTGCCAACGGAAACCGTCCTCGCTGGAATAGAGCAGAATCTGTCCGCTTCCGTCCGCAGATCTGCTTCCAACTACGCAGCGGTAAGTTCCGTCCGCCTCCTGCCAGACCTTCGGATCCCGAAAATCTTTCCGGCTGGAACCCTCCGGCACATCTCTCTCGTCCAGGACAGGATTGTTTTCATACTTTTCGTAGTCCACCCCATCTCCCACTGCGAGACACTGGGTCTGAACCTCCGTATAACCCCCGTTAGCCTGCCGCTCCCTGATCACGCCAGTGTACATCAGAAGCTGCCTGCCATCCGGAAGCGTGACCGCACCGCCGGAAAAGCATCCATCCCTGTCATAGAATTCATCCGGAGCCAGAGCCGTCGGAAGATATTCCCAGTGCAACAGGTCATCGCTAACCGCATGCCCCCAATGCATGGGCCCCCAGTAGGAATTATACGGATTATACTGGTAAAATAAATGGTATTTCCCCTTGTAATAGCTGAAGCCGTTGGGATCGTTCATCCATCCTGTCCGTGCTGACAGGTGAAACGCCGGTCTCTCCTCCTCAGCTATCATCTTTTCTGAAACCTCCTCAAATTTACGGGCCTCCCTCAATGTCTGACTTATCATGGCAATCTCCTTGTCTATTCTGTCTATCGTTTCTTGGGTCTGTTAAAAATTATTTTTTGTTTTGACGATAAACAGCCATTCAGCAGCCCTGATACAGAGAGCTGAATGACTGCCTCGCCCTGCCTTCGATTAGTCCTTATTTACGCACTATTTCATTTCTGCAAAATATGCGTCAAGATACTTTTGGAAGATCTCCAAATATCTCTCCAGCTTATAGCCGTTAAGCATTTCAAGATATTCATCCCAATCCGCATCGGTGAAGCCGTCACGGATCCACTCAGACTTCTTGGCATTTACGTTCTTACCGATATCCGCCATGATGTTTGACAGTTCCTCGATATCCTCCTTGCTCATAAAAACCGTGGGATATACATAATCTGTTCCTGTCATATACGGAGTATAGTACTCCTTGATCCAGTCCAGACGATACTGTGCGTCATCAGGACAGGTCACGTATACATCGTAGTACTCATCCAGGATCGCAAGAGGTCCGCCGACAGCCTCTGCCTCTCTTACCTCCACAGGGGATGCGTCTCCCAAAGGCGCATGCTGCAGCATAGGTTCTCCTTTATCATTTGTGCCCATCGTAAAAATATCAAACTCATCCGGCTCACCGTATGTACCCCAGTTATTCTGAGGAGACTGAATCGGATCATACATCTGATCAAGCCATGCACATACCAGCGCAGGATTCTGCGCTGTTGCCGTAACTACGCAGCGTCCGCGGTCATAGCCGCTGGTGAAGGAACCATTCGTGGGAGTGAGCACTCTCTGACCGCCCACTGCCAGGGGCGGAAGCGGGACATAATCTTCCAGATTGTCAATGTTTGCCGGATCCCAGCTGAAGAACACGCCATAACGGTGGGATTTACCCTTTGCCACATAAGTGGACCAATCATGAGTAAACGCCTCGGGATCAATCAGGTTCTCCTCATACAGGGAATGCAGCCATGCGATACCTTCTTTCCAGCCCTCCGAAGTAGCGCTGCAGACAACCTTCTTGTCATTGGTAACGACGATATGCCTCCACTTGTCAGGATCACCATAGCCCTCGCCAAAGGAGTTGAACAAAACACCGGGATCTTGTCCTCCGTCATTCACGATACAGGACATGGGGATTATGTCGCCCTCAATCTCAAATTCTGCCTGCAGGGCAGCCGCATTATCGCGAAATGCAATCAGCACTGCTTCGAAATCCTCAACGTTCTCCGGTATCTCCAGTTTTAGGAAATCCAGCCACTTCTTATTGATGAAGGGCATGTTGTCAATGGTCTGGATAGCAGTCTTATCAGAACCCAGCTGCTCGATCCAGGGAAGAGAATAAATATGTCCGTCAGGGGCAACTGTCATCGCCCTGTACTCAGGATATTTGTCAAATACACCCTTCAGATTCGGCATATAATTGTCAATGTACTCCTCCAGAGCGATAATAGTTCCGCCCTCGCCAAACCTGAGCAGGTCGGCCTCGCCAAATCCCGCTGTAAAGATAAAATCCGGCAGGGAATTAACATCTGTCATAAGTGTCTGGATTTTGTCGCCCCACTCGCTGTTCGTGATCGCATTCCACTCGATATGTACGTTGGTCTGTTCTTCCAGGCGCTGGAAGATCGTACGATCCTTGGGTTCCGTTGTGTTTGCCGGATAATTGATCAGACCAGTCAGAGTTACCTTCTCAGCCTGAGGAAAAGTAAGTTCCGATGCATCTACGGCCTTAAAGGTTCCATCATTCAGTTCCACTTTTTTCCCGCCGCATGCCGTCAGGGAAAATATCATGCCCGTCGCAAGCGCAGCGGTAATTAAACGTTTCCATAATTTGCTTTTCATAGCTCCTCCTATTTATTTTTATTTACGTCATGTATTCGTTTTGTAACTATAAGCTTTAACCCTTTACAGATCCTACCATAATCCCCGCATCAAAATACTTCTGGAAGAAGGGATACATCACCAAAAGCGGAAGACTGGAAACAATGATCGTGGCATATTTCAGCAACTCCGCCAGCTGCGCACGCGCGGCGGTGCTCTGCATATCTGAAATCATTCCCGACTCCGGCTTGTTCTGAATCAGGATGGCGCGCAGCACTACCTGCAAAGGCTTTTTCGAAGCGCTGTCCAAATAAATCATTGCATCGAAGTAGCTGTTCCACATACCTACAAAGGACCACAGACTCAGCACGGCGATGATTGGCATACAAACCGGCAGCAGAATCATGAAGTAAAACGTCATCTCATTTGCTCCGTCCACATCCGCCGCTTCCCTCAATTCCGTGGGAATACCCTGGTAGTAGGTTCTGGCAATGATCATGTTCCAAACGCTGAAAGCGCCGGGAATAATGATGGCCCATATAGTGTCTATCATTCCCAGACTCTTAATCAGCAAGTAGGTAGGGATCAGGCCGCCGCCGAAGAACATCGTGATAACGAAGATCACGTTAAAAAATGACCTGCCCTTGAAATCCGCCCTGGACATGGGATACGCCGCAAGCAAGGTAATAAAGACAGACACTACCGTAAAGGTCACGGAGTAGAGTACCGCATTCCCAAAGCCAACCCAGATCTGCGCATTGCTGAACACGCGCTGATAAGCCGTTATTGTCCATTTGCTGAAATCAAAGGTAATACCCTTATTTTGCAGAGTAATGGGATCCATAAAGGATGCCACCACAATATAAATCATGGGGATAATAATCGCCACCACGAACAGCCCCAACAGTATGTAACCTGTCAGAAGCAGCGCTTTGTCCTGTAAGGAATATCTGCTGAATTTTTTCTTTGTCATATGGTTTCTGCACCTCCTCTACAGTCCTTTTCCTTCATTCATCCTCGCCACGATCTTATTCACAGTGACCAGAAGAATGACATTGATGACCGTATTGAACAGTCCCACCGCCGTTGAAAAGCCATAATCACCGTCAAGAAGACCTTTCTTGTACACATAGGTAGATATGATTTCCGATGTTCTCATGTTCAGATCCGTCTGCAGCGCATAAGCTTTCTCAAATCCAACGCTCATGATATTACCGGCTGACATGATGAATTGGATGATGACCACGTCCTTTATGGCCGGCCATTCCACCGCCTTGATCTGCTGGAAAATATTGGCGCCGTCAATAACGGCCGCCTCCTTCAACTCCTGGCTGGCATTGGAAAGAGCCGCCGTGTACATGATGGAACCCCAGCCGGCGCCCTGCCAGATACCGCTGGCAATATAAATGGTGCGGAACGCCTCCGGCATGGTCATAAAGTCAGTAGAAGTGCCCAAAAACAGGTTCAAAGGGCCGGTAACGGATAAGAGAATTTTCACGATACCGCAGAGCACGATAACTGAGATAAAGTTCGGCATATAGAGTACCAGCTGGATTTTCTGCTTCGTTTTTGCACTCTCCACGTGATTGAGCAGGAAAGCCAACAGAATCGGAACCGGAAAGCCCCACAGCAGACCATAGATGCTCAGCTTCAGCGTGTTAACCAGATAGGACAGGAAATCCGGCGAAGACAAAAACCTCTGGAAATGCTTGAAACCCACAAACGGGCTTCCCAGAAATCCCTTGA
>Ga0137309_100425_pt1 | contig 31895 bp, 32 predicted proteins | sample NAcewiD2O_June_FD_97179 | JGI IMG/M metagenome (GOLD analysis project Ga0137309, IMG submission 97179) | Mouse cecal microbial communities from Vienna, Austria - N-Acetylneuraminic amended D2O_June | ecosystem: Host-associated > Mammals > Digestive system > Large intestine > Cecum | place... | reverse complement strand
AAATAATGGCGCAAAGAAATGGGGGCTTTCGCAATTATCTTTGTCATACTTATACCTTACAGGCAGGCAAAAGGCTTGATGCTGATTTGTTACCGCCAGCGCTCAATCTGCGGCGTTAAGAATCCCGGCAATTCCTGAATTTTCGCGGGATGCACGGTGTTGCAAGGGGGCTGGGTTTATGGTATAATTACTGTGCTTTGCTAAATGATTCTGCCACTATGTGCAAACCGGAAAAGGAATGATTCCTATGAAATACAAATTTGCCAGCGACTGCCACAACCACTCTGCCTGCTCCCCGGACGGCCATGACGCCATTGCCGCCATGTGCGCCAGGGCGGCGGAACTGGGGCTTTACGCCTACACCCTTACGGATCACTGCGAATGCCAGAAATATGAGGAGCGCTACCGGGAGCGGGTGGAAAACGCCTGGGCGCAGATGGGGGCTGTCCGGCCCCCGGAGGGCCTGCGGTTTTACCGGGGCATCGAGCTGGGCCAGCCCAACCAGGACACAGCCTCTGCCAAAGCCGCCCTGGAGGGCCGGGGCTATGACTTTGTCATCGGCTCCGTCCACAATATCCGGGACTATGAGGATTTCTTTTTTTTAGAGTACAAGGATGCTCCCGCCGGCTATATCGGCTCTTTGCTGGAAACCTATTGGCGGGAGCTTCTGGAGCTTATCGCCTGGGGGGATTTCGATTCCCTGGGGCATCTGACCTACCCCTTGCGCTACATTGAAGGGGAGCACGGCATTCCTGTAGACCTGAAAAGGCACCGGGAGGCTATCGACGGAGTGCTTTCCGCCCTGATACGGGCAGGCAAAGCTTTGGAGGTGAACACCTCGGGCCTGCGGCAGAAAATCGGGCGCACCCTGCCGGATTTGCCCCTTTTAAAGCGCTACCGGGAGCTGGGGGGGCGGCTGGTCACTTTAGGTTCCGACGCCCACTCCACGGCAGACCTGGGAAAGGGCATTGAGGAAGGCATGGACGTGCTGAGAGAGGCGGGCTTTACGGAGTTTGCAATATATGAAAAACGGCAGCCCCGGATGCTGCCGCTGGAGTAAAAACAGTTTTCGGGTCAAGCCCTTTTTCAAAAGGGCTTGCAGGGTGCGGGATGGAATCCCGCGGCCTTAAGAAAGGATGGTATCAATATGGCAATGGAACAGCTTTTGGAGCTTTTGCAGGACAACGCGCAGCTTACCCCGGCGCAGTTGGCGGTGATGGTAGGCAAGGAGGAGGGCGAGGTGAAAAAGGCCATCGCCCGCTATGAAAAAGATGGGGTTATCAAGGGCTACCACGCGCTTATCAACTGGGAGCGCACAGAGAGCCAGAAGGCCGCCGCCCTCATTGAGCTGCGGGTTACGCCCAAAAAGGATACGGGCTTTGACGAGATTGCCGGGCGCATTATGAACTTTTCCGAGGTGGAAAGCGTATACCTGATGTCCGGGGGCTTTGACCTGGCGGTGACGGTGGTGGGCCGCACCATGCAGGACATTGCCATGTTCGTGGCAAAGCGGCTGTCTACCATCGACGGGGTGCTGTCCACTGCCACCCATTTCGTGCTGACGAAATATAAGGACGGGGGCGTGGTGTTTAACAGCGACTACGAGGAAATCGACGAGAGAGGGAGTAATTTGTGTGATTGAGCTTAATTCCCTTTTGAACCCCACCATTCAGCAGATAAAGCCCTCCGGCATCCGGAAATATTTCGACATCGCCAACGAGATGGAGGACGTGATTTCCCTTTCCGTAGGGGAGCCGGACTTCCACACCCCCTGGCACATCCGGGAGGCAGGCATTGAGAGCCTGGAAAAGGGCCGCACCCGCTATACCCCCAACAGGGGTTTTGCAGTTTTGCGGGAGGAAATTGCGAAATTCATTTCCCGGCACTATCATGTGGACTATGCCCCGGAAACGGACATACTGGTAACGGTGGGCGGCTCGGAAGCCATCGACCTGTGTATGCGCTGCGTGCTGTGCCCCGGGGACGAGGCCTTAATCCCCCAGCCCAGCTTTGTGTGCTATGAGCCTATTGCCCGCATGGCGGGAGGCGTGCCCGTCATCATTGAGACAAAGCCGGAAAACGGCTTCCGCCTGACAGCGGAGGAGATAGAGGAAAAGGTTACAGACAAAACCAAGCTTTTGGTGCTGCCATATCCCAACAACCCCACCGGGGCCGTCATGCGCCGGGAGGATCTGGAGGCCGTGGCCCGGGTGGTGGAAAAACACAACCTGCTGGTGCTCTCCGATGAGATTTACGCTTCCCTTACCTACGGGGAGGAAGGCCATGTGTCCATTGCCTCCCTGCCGGGAATGCGGGAACGCACAGTTTTAGTCAACGGCTTCTCCAAGTCCCATTCCATGACAGGCTGGCGCTTAGGGTATGCGGCGGGGCCGAAGGAACTGATGGCCCTGATGACAAAGTTGCACCAGTTCGCCATTATGAGCGCCCCCACCACCAGCCAGTACGCGGCCATTGAAGCCATGAAAAACGGGGACGAGGACATGGCCTACATGCGGGAGCAGTATGACATGCGCCGCCGCCTGATTCTGGACGGCTTAAACAGCCTGGGCCTCAAGTGCTTTGAACCGGAAGGGGCCTTTTACGTGTTCCCCTCCATCAAGTGTACAGGGCTGACAAGCGGGGAGTTCTGCGAAAGGCTTATCTATTCCAAGCACGTGGCTGTGGTGCCCGGGGACGCTTTCGGGGCCTGCGGCGAGGGCTTTTTGCGCATTTCCTACTGCTATTCCGTCAAGCACATCACCGAGGCCCTGGAGCGTATGCAGGCGTTCCTCCGGGAGCTATGAGGGAGCGGGTGTGGCTGGGCCGCTGCCCGGATTATGACGGGGAAGCCCTTTTTGAGAAAATAAGCGGGGCCTTTGAGGCCCTGGGCGTTTATGACAGCATAAAGCCCGGCATGACGGTGGTGTTAAAGCCCAACCTGATACAAAGCTCCAAGCCCCAGGCCGCCATCTGCACCCACCCGGCCTTTACCCAGGCTGTGGGCAAATGCGTGCAGCGGGCAGGGGGAAAGGTGCTCATTGCCGAAAGCCCCGGCGGGCCTTACAGCCCTGCTGTGATAAAGGCGTTTTTTAGAAACTGCGGCTATACGGATATGGCGGAAAGCTGCGGCTTTTCCCTGTATACAGACTGCAAAAGCCGGGAGGTTTCCCTGCCGGAAGGGGAGAGGTGCCGCCGGGTTTCCATTGTGGAGCCTTTTCTGGAGCGGGATTTCCTCATTGACCTGCCAAAGCTTAAAACCCACTGCATGGTGGGATATTCCGGGGCGGTGAAGAACATGTTCGGGGCGGTGCCGGGCTTGCAGAAGCCGGAGCTGCACTGCCGCTTCCCGGAAAAGGAAGATTTCTCCAAAGCGTTAGTGGACATCTGCGCTTTCCTGCGCCCGGATTTCAGCCTGATGGACGGCGTCTGGGCCATGGAGGGGGACGGCCCCACAGGGGGCCTGCGCCGGGATACGGGTTTTATAGGGGCTTCCCGCAGCCCCTATGCCCTGGACGTATGCATGGCAGGGCTTCTGGGCTTTCCGGAAGGCTCTTTGCCCATGCTGGCGGAAAGCGCCCGCCGGGGCTTAGGCCCCAAATCCTTTACAGAAACAGAGCTGCTGGGGGAAAGCCCGGAAGGCCTTCAGGTGGCAGATTTCAAGCGGGCCAGGGCCTCCAGCACAGATTTTATAGACCGCCTGCCCGGGTTTCTGCGCCCGGCAGCCAAAAAGCTGAGCACGCCTTATCCGCGCATCCAAAAGCAGGGCTGCGTGGGCTGCGGCAAGTGCGCGGAAAGCTGCCCCCAGAAGGCTATCTCCATGGAAGGGGGCAGGGCCGTTATCAGCTATAAGGCCTGCATCCGGTGCTTCTGCTGCCATGAGATGTGCCCCCGGCACGTGGTAGGCGTTAAACGGCTGGGTTTGTTCCAGTGGTAAAAAGGAGTTTGATAGTGATATATGAAGATTAGAGCATACGCCAAGGTGAACCTGACCCTGGACGTAACCGGCAGGCGGGAGGACGGCCTGCACACCCTGGACACGGTGATGCAGAGCGTGTCCCTCTGGGACGAAATAGAGCTTACCCCCGGCGGCCTGCCGGGTATCCGGGTGCAGTGCAGCCGGGACTATATTCCAGTGGACAACGGCAACACGGCTTACAGGGCCGCCCAGTTTTTTTTCCGGAAAACAGGGCTGAAGGACGAGGGCCTGAGCATTGTCATCCACAAGCGCATCCCCAGCAGGGCGGGCATGGGGGGCGGCAGCACAGACGCGGCGGCAGTGCTGCGGGCCTTGAACAGCATATACGGCGCGAACCTTCCCATGGAAACCCTGCGGGAGCTTGCCACCCGGGTGGGGGCGGACGTGCCCTTTTGCCTCCAGGGGGGCACCTGCCGCTGCACAGGCATCGGGGAGATACTGGAGCCTGTTACAGAGCTGCCGAACTGCTTTTTTGTGATCTGCAAGCCCCCCGCGGGCATGAGCACCCTCAGGGCCTATGCCCTGCTGGATCAATATCCCATGTCCCGGAAATACGGCACCCCCCGCATGGTGGAGGCATTGGAAAAAGGGGGGCTGCCCAAAATCGCCCAGTGCCTCCAGAACCGCTTTGAGGAAACCCTCCGGCTGGTGCAGGTGCGGGACATCAAGAAGGCGCTGCTGGGAGCAGGGGCCATGGGGGCTGTGATGACAGGCAGCGGCTCTGCCGTATACGGCATTTTCGATACAGAGGCCGCCGCCCGGAACGCTGCCCAGCTCCTTACAGATAAGGGGAAGGTTTACGTCACCCGCCCCCTGCGCTCGGGGGAGATACACTGAGGGCCGCTTTCAGAACCTTCTAAAACATTCAAGTTTGTGTTCCGCTGTTTGGCGGATACCATAAAAGCCAAGTGAAAGGGGAAAAGAAAATGGAAAAAATCAAAATCGGTATTGCGGGCTATGGAAACCTGGGCCGGGGGGTGGAAAGCGCCCTTTTGCAGACAGAGGATATGGAACTGGCGGGCGTGTTCACCCGCCGAAGCCCCGACTCCCTCTGCACCCAGACAGGCGCGCCTGTCTACAGGATGGAGGACGTGCCCGCTATGGCGGAAAAAATGGACGTGCTCATCCTCTGCGGCGGCAGCGCCAATGATTTGCCGGAGCAGACCCCGGCCCTGGTGCAATACTGCAACGTGGTGGACAGCTTTGACACCCACGCGAAAATCCCCCAGCATTTTGCGGCTGTGGACAAGGCCGCCCGGGAAAGCGGCAGGCTGGCGGTTATCTCCGCCGGATGGGATCCGGGCCTTTTCTCCCTGAACCGGGCCTACGGTCAGGCTGTCCTGCCCCAGGGCAGCGACTACACCTTCTGGGGCAAGGGGGTCAGCCAGGGCCATTCCGACGCGGTGCGCCGCATCCCCGGCGTGCTGGACGCCCGGCAGTACACCATCCCTGTAGATGCCGCCCTGGAGCAGGTGCGCTCCGGGGCAGAGCCAAAGCTTACCACCCGGCAGAAGCACACCCGGGAATGCTTTGTGGTGGCAGAGGCCGGGGCAGATTTGCCTGCCATTGAGAACGCCATCAAAACCATGCCCAACTATTTTGACGAATATGACACCACTGTTCATTTCATTTCCCAGGAGGAGATGGACAGGGAGCACAAGGGCATCCCCCATGGCGGCATGGTGTTCCGCACAGGCTGTACCGGCCTGAAGGGGGAAAACCGCCACGTAATCGAGTATAAGCTCACCCTGGATTCCAACCCGGAGTTTACCGCCAGCGTGCTGACCGCCTATGCCCGGGCTGTGTACCGCCTGTACCAGGAGGGCCAGCGGGGCTGCAAGACCGTGCTGGACATCGGCCCCGGCTACCTCCATCCCCAGTCTCCGGAAGAGCTGCGCAAAAACCTGCTGTAAAATAAAGACATAGAAAGCCCCCGGCAGAAGCAAAAACCGCTTTTGCCGGGGGCATTTTATGATATATGAGCAACCATCGGCTAAGCCGGTGGAGAGGGGAGAGAGCAATAGCGTTGATTATAAAAGGAAAAACCACCTTTAATAGAAGCGGGTAACGCCAACCGCACAAAATCAAAGGAGGTCAGTCCAAATGGAGGGGCAAAGTGCATCGCAAGACATTTACGATTGCACATTACAAAATGGAAATGTCAATACCATATTGTGGATGGTACCAAAGTATCGTAGGAAAAAGGTATACGGGAAACTGCGGGCAGATATAGGGAAGATTTTGGGAAAGCTGTGCTATTTATAAATGCAAGAAAGAAACGCCTAACCCTAAGTGCGGTTGGCGTTTCTTATTGTGCGCCTTTAGGCGCTGCTGGTATTATCCCCTTTTAGGGCTTGTTATTCATGCCACGTCCTTTGGGCGTGGTATTGATTATTGCAGGGCCGGGAACAGCCCCTTCACTGTGGGATAGATTTGCCGGAATTTCTGGTAGCGCTCCTCATACCGGGCAGTAAGGGCGGCGTCCGGCTCCACCCGGCCCGCGATCTTCACCAAAGCCTTGCAGGCCTCCGCCACTGTGGCGTATTCCCCGCAGGCCACCATGCTCAGCATGGCGCCGCCGTAGCCAGGGCCTTGCTCGGTCTGGGGCAGCAGCAGGGGGATGCCCAGCACGTTTGCGAGAATCTCCCGCCACAGAGGGCTTTTGGAACCACCGCCGCACAGGGTGCTTTGGGGGATTGACAGCCCCAGCGCCTTCGCCACCTCGAAACTGTCCCGGATGGCAAAGGCCACGCCTTCCAGCACAGCCTGGGTCATGGCGGCGCGGGTGGCAGCCATGTCCATGCCGATGAACGCGCCCCGGGCGGCGCTGTCGTTGATAGGGGAGCGCTCGCCCATAAGATAGGGCAGGAAATAGACTGTGTTATTGCCAAGCTTACCCTTGTCTATAGCGGCCTGCTCGGCAGTATAATCATTGGTAGAGAGAACGTCCTCGCACCACCACTTGTTGCAGATGGCGGCGGAGAGCATACAGCCCATCAGGTGCCAGCCGCCGTCGGCATGGGCAAAGGCGTGAAGGGCATTATGGGGGTCGACGCCGAACTTTTCCGAGCTGATGAACAGCGTCCCCGACGTGCCCAAAGAGATGTTGCAGCCGCCATCGCCCACCGCCCCTGTACCAACAGCCGCTGCGGCGTTGTCCCCTGCCCCGGCGCAGACTTTCACCGTCTCCGGCAGGCCCAGCTCTTTGGCAGCCTCCGGCAGCAGGGTGCCCACCACCTGCCAGCTTTCAAATAATGCGGGCAACTGGCTCTCCCTTACGCCGCAGATTTCGCACATGTCCCGGCTCCAGCACTTGTGCTCCACGTCCAGAAGGAGCATGCCGCTGGCGTCGGAAAAGTCGGTGCAGTGGACGCCGGTAAGGCGGTAATTGACATAGTCCTTGGGCAGCATGATTTTGGCAATTTTCCCAAACAAATCCGGCTCGTTTTCCCGCATCCACAAAAGTTTGGGGGCGGTGAAGCCTGCAAAGGCGATGTTCGCGGTGCATTGGCTCAGCCTGCCCCGGCCGATAGTCTCATTGAGATAGTCAACCTGCCGGGCGGTGCGGCCATCGTTCCAAAGGATCGCCGGGCGCAAAACATTGTCCTCCCCGTCCAGGGCGACAAGGCCGTGCATCTGCCCGCCCGCGCCGATGCCTGCCACCTGGGCAGGGTCAAAGCCGTCCAGCAGCTCCGGCACGCCGGTGCGGACAGCCTTCCACCAGTCTTCCGGATTCTGTTCGCTCCAGCCGGGGCGGGGGAAGCTAAGGGGGTATTCTTTCGTCACGGTATGGCACACGCGGCCCTGTTCGTCCACCAAAAGCAGTTTGCAGGCCGAGGTGCCTAAATCTATCCCAATGTAAAGCATGGCGATTCTCCTGTTAAAAAGATTTTCTCTATTATATTCCAAAAGGCCGGGAGAATCAAGGGGGCTGTAATGGAAACTGCCATGGCTTATTTATCCAAAATAAATCGAAAACACCGTTTTCATCTTATTCGAGTGCAGGGAACAAAGGCCGCGCTTTCCAGCCGCTTTTACTTTTTTCGCCCGGTTCCTTTCCCCCGGCTCAGAAGGAGCTTTTCCCCCTCCACAGCCACTAAGGGGAACAGGGACAGCCCCGTCACCAGCAGCCACTGGAAGCCTGTCAGGGCCGTTGTGCGGAAAATGGCCATCAGCGGCGGGAACAGCACCACGCTCACCATAAGGAAGCCGCAGAACAATCCGGCTGCCACAAGCTTTTTGTTGGAAAAAATCCCCAGGCGCAGCACAGAATGCTCGGAGCGCATGTTAAAGCTGTGTACAAGCTGGGAGAGGCTTAAAACCGCAAAAGCCATGGTGCGGCCTATGGCAGGCTCCATAGGGTCCGCGTCAAACCAGGCCCGGCCCATGGTGTAGCTGAGAAGGGCCAGCGCCCCCACCAGGCACCCTTCCACCGCCACAGAGAAGCCCATGCCCCCGGAAAACACGCCCTCCTCCCGGGGATGGGGCGGCTCTTTCATCACGTCCCGGTCAATGGGATCTGTGCCCAGGGCCAGGGCCGGCAAGGAATCCGTTACCAAGTTAACCCATAACAATTGTATTGCCAAAAGCGGCGCGGGAGCGCCCAAAAGGAAGGCCGCGAACACCACCAGAATTTCTCCGATGTTGCAGGACAGCAGGAAATGGATGGTTTTGCGGATGTTCCGGTAAATGCCCCGGCCCTCCCGCACAGCCGCCACAATGGTGGAGAAATTGTCATCCGTCAGCACCATGTCCGCCGCGGACTTCGCCACCTCTGTGCCGTTTTTGCCCATGGCGCAGCCGATGTCCGCAGCCTTGAGGGAGGGCGCGTCGTTCACCCCATCCCCTGTCATGGCCACCACATAGCCCCGGCGCTGGAAGGCCTTCACAATTTTCACCTTGTGCTGGGGAGACACCCGGGCAAACACCTTCACATCCATAATCTTGGCGCTCAGCTCTCCCTCTGTAAGCCTGTCAAGCTCCGGGCCTGTCATGGCCCTGTCCCCTTCCCCTGCTATGCCCACCCGCCGGGCAATGGCAAGGGCTGTGGCGGCGTGGTCGCCTGTTATCATCACCGGGAGGATGCCCGCCCCCTTGCATTGGGAGACAGCGGCCTTCACCCCCTGCCGGGGCGGATCCTCCATGCCGATAAGCCCGCAGAAGATAAGGCCGCTTTCTGTTTCCCGGTCGTCCCCGGGCAGCGCGTCCACGTCCTTATAGGCCACCCCCAGCACCCGCAGGGCCTTTTCCGCCAGCTTCCCGTTGTCCGACAGAATACGGGCCTTCTCCCCCGGCCCCAGGGGCACCACGCTGTGGCCCCGCAGCATCCGGGTACACCGGGCAATCAGCACGTCCGGCGCGCCCTTGGAGATAATCCGCACACCGCCTCCTGCCCTGTGGGCCGTGGTCATCATCTTCCGGGCGGAGGAAAAGGGGATTTCCCCTATGCGCGGGCTTTCCGCCTCCAGCTCCCCCTTCTTCCGGCGGCAGGCCCGCAGGAAGGCCGCCTCTGTGGGGTCGCCCGTAAGCTTCCCCCCCTCCTCCTCCTCGCAGTCGTTGCACAGGGTGCAAAGCTCCAGGGCAAACTGGGCGTCTGCCCCGTCTAAAGGCTCCGGGCCATAGGCGCCGGAAAAGGCCGCCACCGTCATTTTGTTCTGGGTGAGGGTGCCGGTTTTGTCAGAACAGATAACCTGGGTGCTGCCCAAGGTTTCCACAGCGGGCATGTGCCGCACAATGGCCCGCTTCTGGGCCATGCGCTTCATGCCCATGGCCAGCACAATGGTCACCACAGCCGTCAGCCCCTCGGGAATTGCCGCCACCCCCAAGCTGATGGCTATCATGAACATTTCTAAAGGCGGGGTGTGCTGCAAAAGCCCCATGGCGAAAATCACTCCGCAGATGAGAACAGCCCCCAGGCCCAGCACCCGGCCTGTCTGCTTCAGCTTTTCCTGCAAAGGTGTCTGGGGGGCGCTTTCCTCCTCCAGCATGTGGGCAATGTGCCCCACTGCCGTGTCCATCCCTGTGGCGGTGACAATGCCTGCCCCCGCCCCGTTTGCAATGCCTGTGGAGGCAAACACCATGTTTTTCCGCTCTGCCAGCGGGCAGTCCTTGGGGCACAAATCCTCCGCGTTTTTCTCCACTGGGGCCGATTCCCCTGTCAGCGCCGACTCCTCCGCCCGCAGCTCCACGCTTTTGATAAGGCGCAAATCGGCGGGCACCAGATCTCCTGCCTTCAAAACCACCAAATCCCCAGGCACCAGCTCGGTGCTGTCCACAGTCTGGCGTTTCCCGCCCCGCACCACCCTGGCCCGGGGGGAGGACAGCTTCTTCAGTGCGTCAATGGCTTTGTCTGCCCGCAGCTCCTGCACAGTGCCAATAACCGCGTTTACCACCACAATGGCCAGGATGATAATGGAGTCTACAAACTCCCCGTCTCCCCGCAGCCGGGAAACCCCGTAGGATACCGCCGCGGAGGCCAGAAGGATAAGCACCATTAAATCCTGGAACTGCCCCAGGAACCGCAGCAATACGCCCCGCTTCCTGCCCTCCTGCAATTGGTTTTTCCCAAATTTCTCCTGCCGCTTTTGCACCTCCCCGGGAGACAGCCCCCGCTGGGGGTCTGTGCCCAGCTTTTCCGCCGCCCCCTGGGGCGTCACATAATGCAGTTCCATTTTGCTTCCTCCTTCGGCTCGCCCGCGCTTTTACACAGGAACAGGGAAACAGCCCCTGTTCTCCTTCCCCTATTCCTATGCGGTTTCTTACAAGTTTATGAAGCTTTGGGAAAAGGCTGGTAATTCTTCCTGGCAGTTGATAAAATGGGTAAGCGGGCTTTCCCGGCCTGCCATACCACCGCGAAAAGGAGATACTATGGAATTTTTCCTGCCCTTTGATGGCCCCATCCTCACCTTTATCCAGCAGCACTTCCACAACCCCGTCACAGACGCCTTTTTCCCCTTTGTCACCTACCTGGGGGAGCTGGGGGCCTGCTGGGCGTTTCTCAGCCTGGTGCTGCTGTTTATGAAAAAATACCGCCGGGCCGGCATTTTGATGCTGGCGGCGATGCTGCTGGGCACTCTGCTGGGCGAAGGGCTTTTAAAGCACCTTATCTGCCGCCCCCGGCCCTTCCAGTATATTTCATCGGACTTCCTCCCCCTGCTCATCTCCCCGCCCAGCGGGTATTCCTTCCCCTCGGGCCACACCTGCGCCTCCTTTGCGGCGGCCTCGGCCCTGTTCTCCCAGCACAGGCGGGAGGGGATTTTCGCTTTCCTGCTGGCCTCCCTCATCGGGTTTTCCCGCATGTTCCTGCTGGTACACTTTCCCAGCGACGTGCTGGCAGGCGCCTTGCTGGGCGCCCTCCTGGGGTTTGGCACCGCCTTTCTCTATCAGAAATGGGTTTTGCCCAAGTTTCCCCGCCTGGAAAGCTTTGGCATAAACTCTTAGGCAGTTCATATTCAAGGTCAGAGAGGTTCCCGGCACTGGACGGGCTTTTTTGATATGTCAATGACCGTCGGGTTTTGCCGGCAGGGTATGTGCTTTATGGCGGCTGACATCTTAAGCGGCACTTCACAGGTAATTTCCCCGTCACAGCACACAAATTCTGCTTGACAAGCGCCAGCTTGCCCGCTCATCTTTTATGCACGCTGATGAATAAATTCCTGTTGTGATATGCCGCTTAGGATTTATGCGGTATTGCCTAAAGAAACGGCGGCTTTGATTTTGAACCGCCCCCTGTCAAGTAGACAGATGAAAAAAAGAAAATTAGGCCACGAGGGTCTGGCTCCTGAAAGCAAGGGGATCCAGGCCCTCATGAGCAAATCAGACGTCCTCCGGCAAGGGATTCAAGAAACCTGCAATTCATCCCCCATTTCCAGCAAGCTTGCAGTTTCCTGTGAAATGTGGTAGAATACTGGCAGTATACGTGAAAACGGCAAAGGGGAGGCGGAAATTTGGATCAGCAGGTGGCAGAGCAGCTTCGGGAAGCGGGAATACGGATACGGGAGCGCTGGGGGGACAGCCCCCTGGCTTTCGTGCGCACCTATGGCTGCCAGCAGAACGTGGCGGATGGCGAAAAAATAAAGGGGCTGCTGGCGGAAATGGGCTTTGGGTTTGCTGAGGGGCCGGAGGAGGCGGATTTCCTGCTTTTCAACACCTGCGCCGTGCGGGAACACGCGGAGGACAGGGTGTTTGGCAACGTGGGCGCTTTGAAGAACCTGAAGCGGCGCAGGCCGGAAATGGTTATCGCGGTGTGCGGGTGCATGACCGAGCAGGCCCATGTGGCAGAGCGCCTGCAAAAAAGCTTCCCCTTTGTAAACATGGTTTTCGGCACCGGGGCCATCCACCGCCTGCCGGGAATGCTTTTAGAGGTGCTGGGGGAAGGGAAGCGTGCCTTTCTCCGGGGCTGCCAGGAGGAGGCCCGCCTGGAGGGCCTGCCTGTGCGCCGGGACGGCAGCAGCCGGGCCTGGGTAACGGCCATGTATGGCTGCGATAATTTCTGCTCCTACTGCATTGTGCCCTATGTCCGGGGCCGGGAGAAAAGCCGGGAGCCGGAGGCCGTTGTGGCGGAGTGCCGGGAGCTGGTGGAGGCGGGCTTTAAGGAAATCACCCTTTTGGGGCAGAATGTGAATTCCTATGGCAAGGGGCTTTCCGCCCCTGTAAACTTTGCGGGGCTTTTGCGGGAGATAGACAAAATAGAGGGGGACTACCGGATACGCTTCATGACCTCCCACCCCAAAGACGCCTCCCGGGAGCTGTTTGAGGCAATGGCCCAAAGCCGGCACATCCCCCACCACATCCACCTGCCCTTCCAGTCCGGCAACGACCGGGTGCTTAAAGAGATGAACCGGAAATACACCCGGGAAAAGTATCTCTCCCTCATCCGCGCCGCCCGGGAGCTGATGCCGGACATCACCTTCACCTCCGACGTAATCATAGGCTTTCCCGGGGAAACCTATGAGGAGTTCCAGGATACCCTTTCCCTCATAGAGGAGGTGGAGTTTGTGAACCTGTTCACCTTTATCTATTCCCCCCGAAAGGGCACAAAAGCGGCGGACATGCCAGACCCCGTCCCCCACGGGGAAAAAACAAAATGGTTCGCGGAGCTTCTCCGGGTGCAGGAGGGGATTGCCAGCCGCAACTGCCAGAAGCTTGTGGGCACAAGGCAGCGGGTGCTGGTGGAGCACATGAATGAAAAAACCGGGCTTCTGCAGGGCCGCACCCCGGGCAGTCTTACAGTGGACTTCCCCGGCGGCCCGGAAAAGATAGGGGCCTTTACAGAGGTGCAGGTTACGGAAGCGAAAGGCCCTGCTTTGCGGGGCGTAGAAATCAATGAAATATAAAGGAGGAAATGGCTGTGTTTGGAAAAGGAAAGCGGTTTGATGAGGTTTCCAGTGAGAGCTTTGCCTGGGGCATTTTGAAGGTGGTGGAGGACCGGGAGACCGGCGTGCAGTATTTATGCACCTGCTCGCCCAGCACCGGGCCCACCTGCGTCACCCCTTTGCTGGACAGAAACGGGAACGTAATCGTAAGCTTAGACGAGTAAAAGGAGGAAATTATGCGGATATTGCTGCTGAACCTGAGCCCGAAAAATTATGGGGCCACCCAAGAGATACTCAAGACCTTGCAGGAGGCGGCGCCCAAGGAAGCCGAAACAGAGCTTGTGTGCCTGGGGGACTGGGACATCCGGTACTGCAAGGGGTGCAAGGCCTGCTATAAAACCAGGGCCTGCGTGGTGCAGGACGACATGAGGGCTTTGATGGACAAGGTGGAAGCCGCGGACGTGCTGGTGCTGGCCGCCCCCTCCTATTGGGCGGACGTGCCTGGGGTGTGCAAGTCCTTTATCGACCGCTGCACCCCCTACAGCGACACCAACCCCGACCCGGACGGTCCCCGGCTGCGGGCGGGCAAGCGGTGCTATGGCATCGCCCTGCGCACCGGGGTGCGGCCCATGGAGTGCGAGCACATTTTGGGCACCATCGAGCACTGGTGCGGGCACATGGGCATCACGTTTTCAGAGGGCGTCTTTTTCTGCCAGATTGAGGGCAAAAGCGATATCACCCCCCACAAGCCCCTGCTGCGGGAGAAGGCCGGGCAGTGGTTTGGGGCTGCAAAATAAAAAATCCTAAGAAAAAATTCACAGGGAGGAAACAAAAAATGGATATCATTGCAATTACACGGGAGCTGGGCAAGCAGTTGCAGCAGGAGGAAAGCTATATCAAAATGCGGGCGGCCCAGCAGGCCTGCGACGAGGACGAGGGCCTGCAGAAGGCCATCGGGGAGTTTAACCTAAAGCGCATGGCCATCAACAACGAGGCCCAGAAGGACGACCGCGATGAGGAAACCCTCCAGCGGCTTAACGGGGAGTTCCGGGCGGCTTACGCCTTGATTATGGAAAACGGCCACATGCAGGCGTATAACGACTCCAAGGTGGAATTCGACGCCCTCCTGCAGCGGATTACCGGCATCATCGGCCTGTGCGCCGATGGGGAAAACCCGGAAACCTGCGACTATGACGCGGCCAGTTGCAGCGGGGACTGCTCCTCCTGCGGGGGAAGCTGCCACTAAGCGGAGCGTTTCAGGAAAGACAGGGAAGGGGTAAAAGGCTATGGAATATTCCCCCATGATGAAGCAGTATATGGAAACCAAGGAAAAGTATCCCGGCGAGATACTTTTCTTTCGCCTTGGGGATTTTTACGAAATGTTTTTTGACGACGCCGAGAGGGTTTCCCGAGAGCTGGATCTGGTGCTGACCAAAAGGGCCTGCGGCAACGGGGACTTTGCCCCCATGTGCGGGGTGCCCTTCCACAGCGCGGAGGGATACATTGCCCGGCTGCTGGAAAAGGGCTATAAGGTTGCCATCTGCGAGCAGATGGAGGATCCCAAGGCTGCCAAGGGCATTGTGAAGCGGGACATTGTGCGGGTGGTGACCCCGGGCACAGTGGTGGAAAGCAGTATGCTGGATGAATCCCGGAATAACTATATCTGTTCCCTGGTATACCGCCCGGGGGCTGTGGGCATTGCTATGGGGGACGTTTCCACCGGGCAGCTATACGCGGCCCAGCTAAACCTGCCCCACAAAGCCCAGCTTCTGGGGGCCGTTACAAACCGGCTGGGGCGGTATGCCCCCCGGGAAATCCTCTTAGACCCGGAAGCCGCCGCCTGGGAGGAGCTTACCCGGTTTATCCTGGAGCGCAGCGGCGGCGCGGGGGAGAAAGCGCCGCCGGCGCTGTATGAAAACCAGGAGCGGGCGGAAAAAGCCGTCGTCTCCCTTTTAGGGAACCGCACCCTGCCGGAACTGGGCCTCACTGGCAAGCCCCTGGCAGTGCTGGCCCTTTTTGCGTTTTTTTCCTATCTGGAGCACAACAAAATGAGCGGCAGGGAGCGCATGAACCGGCTGGAGCTGATGGAGGACGGCGCGTTTATGGCCCTGTCCCTGATGGATCAGCGGAACCTGGAGCTGACGGAAACCATGAGGGGCAAAGAGCGCCGGGGATCCCTTTTGTGGGTGCTGGACAAAACAAGAACCGCCATGGGCAAGCGGCTTATCCGCCAGTGGGTGGCCCAGCCCCTTTTAAGCCCGGCCCAAATCACCCTGCGGCAGAACGCGGTGGAGGAGCTGGTGCAAAACCCGCCCTTTTTAGACGATTTAACGGAGAAGCTTGGCGGCATCCACGACCTGGAGCGCATTATGACCCGGGTGGTGTATGGCTCGGCAAACGCCCGGGAACTAAAGGCTGTGGGGGAGGCCTTAAAGCGACTGCCAGGAATCAAGGCAGTGCTGAAAGAGGCCCAGGCCACCCTGCTGCAAACCCTGGACAGGGAAATCGATCCCTTAGAGGACGTGCCCGCCCTTCTGGACAAGGCCCTGGTGGACGAGCCGCCCCTCTCCATCCGGGACGGGGGCACCATCCGCCCGGGCTTTGAGCCGGAGCTGGACGAGGTGCGGCGGGACAGGGACGGAGGCAGGGAGCTTCTGGCGGCGCTGGAGGCCCGGGAGCGGGAGCGCACAGGCATCCCCAAACTGAAAACCGGGTATAACCGGGTTTTCGGCTATTACATAGAGGTGTCAAACTCTTATAAGAACATGGCCCCGGCAGATTACATCCGCAAGCAGACCTTGTCAAACGGGGAGCGGTACGTTACCCAGGAGCTGAAAGAGCTGGAAGCCCGCATTCTGGGTGCCCAGGACAGGGCGCTGGAGCTGGAAAGCCGGGCTTTTGAGTACCTGCGGCGGTATCTTGCCCGGGCGCTGCCCTATATCCAGGCAGCCGCCGGAGCCATTGCCGTGCTGGACGTGCTGTGCTCTTTTGCGGCGGTGTCCGCCGCCCGGGACTACACCCGGCCCACAGTAAACCTCAGCGGGAAAATCTATCTCAAGGACAGCCGCCACCCAGTGGTGGAGGCCCTGCTGCGGGACAGGCCCTTTGTGCCCAACGACGTGGACATGGACATGGGGGACAACCGGGTGCAGATTCTCACCGGGCCCAACATGGCGGGAAAATCCACCTATATGCGGCAGATTGCCATCACCGCGATACTGGCCCAGATAGGCTGCTTTGTGCCGGCCTCCAAGGCGGAAATCGGCATTGTAGACGGGATTTACACCCGGGTGGGGGCTTCCGACGACCTTTCCGCCGGGCAGTCTACCTTTATGCTGGAGATGGCGGAGGTGGCGCAGATCCTCAAAAGCGCCGGGAAAAACTCTTTAGTGGTGTTCGATGAAATCGGCCGGGGCACCTCCACCTTTGACGGCATGAGCATTGCAAGGGCTGTGCTGGAATATGTCCACGACACAAAGCAGGTGGGGGCAAAAACCCTTTTTGCCACCCATTACCATGAGCTGACCGCCATGGCCGACGAGCTGCCCGGGGTGAAAAACTTCAACGTAGCGGTGAAAAAGCGGGGGGACGACATCACCTTCCTGCGGCGGATTATCCCCGGCGGGGCGGACGACAGCTTTGGCATTGAGGTGGCAAAGCTTGCCGGGGTGCCGGACAAGGTGCTGGGGCGCGCCAAGGAGGTTTTGGCCCAGCTTGAAAAGGGAAGCCTGCCCCAGGCGGGACGGCAGCCCGGACTGCCGCCGAAGGAAGAGCCTGTGCAGCTCACCATGGACTCCCCGGAAAGCCAGGTGATTACAAGGCTTCAGGCCATCGACGTAAACGCACTCACCCCCATTGAGTGCATGAACATCCTGTTTGAGCTGCGGAAAATGCTGCGCTAGGCGGCTTGCAGACCCTTATGTGAACACGCCCTGGGGAAAGGAGAGGCGAAATGGAAAGCTATCAGGACATCAACGCCCGCACCATTGACAGTTGGGTGGAGGAAGGCTGGGAGTGGGGAAAGCCCATCACCCACGAGGCCTATGAAAATGCCAGGGCCGGCAAGTGGGACGTGCTGCTCACCCCCACAAAGCCTGTGCCCCATGAATGGCTGGGGGATTTAAAGGGGAAAAAGGTGCTGGGGTTAGCCAGCGGCGGGGGCCAGCAGATGCCCATTTTCGCCGCCCTGGGGGCAGACTGCACAGTGCTGGATTACTCCCCCAGGCAGATTGAAAGCGAGCGCATGGTGGCACAGCGGGAGGGATATGAGATCCGCATCATCAGGGGGGACATGACAAAGCCCCTGCCCTTTTCTGACGGGGAGTTTGACCTTGTCTTCCACCCTGTTTCCAACTGCTACGTGCGGGAGGTAAAGCCCATTTTTAAAGAGTGCTTCCGTGTTTTAGCCCCCGGCGGGGCGCTGCTTTCGGGCCTTGACAACGGTGTAAACTTCATGTTCCTGGATGAGAACAACCGGGATAAGCTGCGCGTTTTCCCCTTTGACCCGGTGGCAAACCCGGAACAGCGGGCGCAGTTGGAAGCGGAAAACGACGGCATGCAGTTTTCCCACACCTTAGAGGAGCAGATTGGGGGCCAGTTGGAAGCGGGCCTCACACTCACCCATGTGTACGAGGACACAAACGGGGAAGGGATTCTCCACGAACACAACATCCCCACCTTCTGGGCCACCAGGACGGTGAAGGGCTGAGGCTAAGAACAACGGGAAGGAGGGCACAATATGCTGCCAAACAGGGAAACCGCTGAAAAGGAACTGGAGCTTGCGGGGGTGATGAACCCCGGACCCTGGACAAAGCACTCTGTAAACGTAGGCGTCGCCGCCCGGAACATTGGGGAAAAGGCGGGGCTTGACGGGGAAAAAGCCTATATCCTGGGCCTGCTCCACGACATCGGCCGCAGGGTGGGAGTGGTGAATATCCCCAGGCATGTGTACGAGGGGTACCGCTACACTATGGATAAGGGCTGGGAGGAGGCGGCGAAAATCTGCATGACCCATTCCTACCCTCTCATGGAAAAAGAATTTGACAAGGAGACGGAAAGTGAAGAGGAAGCCCGCGTCAAGGAATACATCCTTGGGTGCCGGTGCGGCCCGTACGACTGGCTTATCCAGCTTTGCGACAGCCTTGCCGCAGACTATGGCTTCTGCATTCTGGAAAAGCGCTTTATCGACGTGGCAAGGCGCTATGGCATATGGGAAAACAGCGTGGACAGGTGGAACCGCACCTTTGAAATAAAGGAATATTTTGAAGACCGCATGGGGTGCTCTATTTACGACGTTTTGCCGGACGTGGGCCGCACCACACTTTTGTGCCCGCCGTCCTGGAAGCCGCCAGCCAAAGGATAAAGAAGGGAAAGCTATGTTTGAAATTCAAAAGCTCCGGGAGAACCCGGGCCTGCTAAACAGGGCGGCCCGGTGGTTCCATGATAAATGGGGCATAGACGAAGCCGCCTACCGGGAGAGCATGGAGGACTGCTTAAAAGGCGCGTCCCCGGTGCCCCAGTGGTATGCGGCGCTGGAAAACGGGGCAATAATAGGCGGGCTGGGGGTTATTGAAAACGACTTCCACGACAGGAAGGATTTAGCCCCTAACGTGTGCGCCGTATATACAGAGGAGGCTTACAGGGGGAAGGGCATTGCCGGGGCGCTGCTGGAAACGGTGTGCCGGGACATGGCCTCTTTAGGGGTCAATACCCTGTACCTTTTGACAGACCACAACAGCTTCTACGAGCGGTACGGCTGGGAGTTTTTCTGCATGGCCCAGGGAGACGGGGAGGAAAGCCCTGCCCGGCTGTACCGGAAAATCACAGAATAAAGAGAGGCCTGCTTGCAGGCAGGCTTTCGCCCTATTTTTAGAAAGGCAGGCGGGGACATGCCCGAAATTCAAGTGCTCAACAGGCAGGTGGCAGAGCTGATTGCCGCCGGGGAGGTGGTGGAGCGCCCCTCCTCTGTCATCAAAGAGCTGGTGGAAAACGCCATAGACGCCGGTTCCGCTGTGGTGACGGTGGAAACCCAGCGGGGAGGCAGAACCTATATGCGGGTGACGGACAACGGCTGCGGCATCCCGCCGGAGCAGGTGCCCACAGCCTTTTTGCGCCACGCCACCAGCAAAATTGTCACAGAGGCAGACCTGGACGCCATCGGCACCCTGGGCTTTCGGGGGGAGGCTTTAGCCGCCATTTCGGCGGTAAGCCGCATTGAAATGCTCACCCGCACAAAAGACGCGGAATTGGGCCTGCGCTATAGCTGCCTGGACGGGCTGCACCCGGAAACAGAGGAGGCGGGCTGCCCCCAGGGCACCACCATCACTGTGCGGGATCTGTTTTTCAACACCCCGGCCCGGATGAAGTTTTTGAAAAAGGATGTGACGGAGGGCAATGCCATTGCGGGTATTTTAGATAAAATCGCCCTGTCCCATCCGGAAATTTCCTTCCGCTACATCCGGGACGGCAAAGAGGTGCTCCACACCCCGGGGGACGGGAAGCTTTCCTCCGCGCTGTACGCGGTATACGGCAAGGAGTTTTCCGCCTCCCTCATCCCCGTTTCCTATAACCTGCAGGGCGTGGGGGTAAAGGGCTTTATCAGCAAGCCCGCTGCCAGCCGGGCCAACCGATCCATGCAGAATTTTTTCATCAACGGGCGGTATATCCGCAGCCGCACCGCTTCCGTGGCTTTGGAGGAAGCCTGCAAGGGGGCTGTGATGGCGGGGAAGTTCCCGGCCTGCGCTTTGCACCTGGAGCTGGGAAAGGAAACGGTGGATGTAAACGTCCACCCGGCGAAAATGGAAGTACGTTTTGCAAACGAGCAGCCTGTGTTTGACGCGGTGTATTACGGGGTGAAGTCTGCCCTGCGGGAAGGGGATTCCCCCAAGGTGATGGGGTTAAACCAGTCCCGCAGCTATGAAATGCCCCCCCGGAAGGTGGTGCCCATCACCAGTATCAGCCCTTCGGGAGGATTGGAGGAAGAGCCGGGCCGCCCCCTGCTTTTAAAGGATTCCGCGCCGGAGCAGCCCGTCCCGGCGGAAACGCCGACTGTCCAGACGGAGACGAAAGAGCCGTCCCTCCAAAAAACAGAGCCGGAGCCGGAAATCAGCGTGCCCCGGCTATCCCGGGCATATGGGGAAAGCAAGCTGCCCGCTGTGAAAAGGGAACCGGAGGGCTTCACCCCGCTGGTAGAAAATGCCCTGGAAAACCGCCCGGCGGCAGAATCCCCCCAGGCAGAAGCCGCGCCCCTTCCCTTGCCGGAAATCCCCCTGGAGGAAAGCCCCCGGCCTGTTTTTGCCCCCCTCCCCCTGGAAGCGGCCCAGACAGAGGAACAGGGGGAAGCCCCCTCTCTGCTGGGAGATCAGCCCTTCCATGGGAAAATCATAGGGGAGGCCTTTGGCACCTATATCCTGGTGGAGCACAGCCCCCAGGCCCTGATGCTCATTGACAAGCACGCGGCCCACGAGCGGCTGATTTACGAAAGGCTGAAGGCCCAGGGGCCAAACGGGGAGGCCCAGGCCCTGCTGGAGCCGGTGCCTGTCAGCCTGGAGAAGGAGGAGTACAGCGCTGTAACGGCAAACCTTTCCAGGCTGCGGGAAACAGGCTTTGAGGTGGAGGATTTCGGCCCGGGCACGGTGCTGGTGCGGGCTGTGCCCCTGCTGCTGGACGGCGGGGACGGGGCAGCGGCTCTGATGGAGATTGCGGGGTATCTGGCCCAGCAGAAAACCACCCTCACCACCCAGCACATGGACTGGGTATACCACAACGTGGCCTGCCGGGCCGCCATCAAGGCCGGGGACGTAACCCACCCGGAGGAGCTTGCGGCCCTGTGCCGCCAGTTGGAGGAGAACCCCCAGGTGCGCTACTGCCCCCATGGCAGGCCGGTGTATGTGCTGCTGCCCCGGCGGGAGATTGAAAAGCAGTTCGGGCGGGTGTAATGCAGGGGATACGCACGCTCTGGGAAGGAGGGAAGCAGATGGACAAAAAGCTTTCTGTAGTGGCAGTGGCCGGGCCTACCGCCACAGGGAAAACAGCCTTGGGAATTGGGCTTGCCAGGCGCTATCAGGGGGAAATCGTCTCCTGCGATTCCATGCAGGTGTATAAGGGCCTGCCCATCGGCACCGCCCAGCCCACCCCGGCAGAGCAGGCCCAGGCCCCCCACCATCTGGTGGGCTTTCTGGAGGTGGAAAAGCCCTTCAGCGTTTCCGATTATGTGGGGCTTGCGGGAAAAGCCATTGCGGACATTGCGGGCCGGGGGTGTCTGCCCCTTCTGGTGGGGGGCACCGGGCTTTATGTGCGATCCCTTCTAAACGGCTTTTCCTTTGAGGAAGGGGCCAGGAACGAGGCCCTGCGGGCAAGGCTTTTGGAGGAGGCCCAAGAAGACGGCCCGGAGGAAACCCACAGGCGGCTTGCGGCCTTAGACCCGGACGCCGCCCGGGAGATACACCCCCGCAACGTGAAGCGGGTGCTGCGGGCGCTGGAATACTGCCTTTTAACAGGGAAGCCTTTCTCCCGGCAGGCGGCCCGTTCCCGCCAGGCGGAAAGCCCCTACCGGGCGCTGCTGATCTGCCCGGTTTACAAAGACAGGCAGCTTTTATACGACAGGATAAACCGGCGGGTGGACGCCATGCTGGAAGCGGGCCTCTTAGAGGAGGCAGAAGCCTTTTTCCGCCGCTGCCGGCAAATGGATCCCCTGCCCACCGCTGCCCAGGCCATCGGCTATAAAGAGCTTTTCCCCTATTTCCGGGGGGAGGTTCCCCTTTCGGAGGCAGTGGAGCGGATAAAGCAGGAAAGCCGCCGCTATGCCAAAAGGCAGATCACCTGGTTTGCCCGGGAGCCTGGGGCGCGGCCCCTTTACCTGGACGGCCTTGCGCCGGAGGAAGCCCTTTTAAAGGCCATAGGAATGGCGGAAGCGTGGAAGCAGGAAGGAGGCGGAAGCTTTTGAACCAGAAGCAGGTGCGCTCTATGGCGGCTGCCAGCATAGCCATTCTGATTCTCCTCTATGTGGGATTTTATTTTGTAAACCGGCAGGCAGATTCCTTCACCCAGGACGGGATTGTAACAGAGCCTGCCATGCGGGGCCAGGTGTCGGACACCCTCCAGGCCCAGGGCTTTGCCATCCGGGACGAGGAGGTGCTGGAGGAAAGCTTCAGCGGCGTGCTCAATTACCGGGTGGCCAGCGGCACAAGGGTGTCCCAGGGCGGGGTGATTGCGGAGGTGTACCAAAGCGAAAACGACGCCGCCGCCCAGAACAGGATAGACAGCCTGAACCGGGAAATCGAAAGCCTCCGGCAGCTTGCAAAGCCCTCGGATCTCTTTGTGTCAAACCCCGCCATGATTGGCGCGCAGATTTATAACGCCTTGGGAGATATTTCCGGGGAAATCCGGCAGAACAACTTTTCCGAGATAGGCAGGCTTAAGGATTCCCTGCAAAACGCCCTGAGCCGCAAGCAGGTGATTGCCGGGGAAGAAAGCGCGGAGGACTATGAAGAGCGGGTGGAAGCCCTGGAAAGCGAGCTTGCCGCCCTGGAAGCAAGGGGAAGCCGGGCAGTGGGCGTGGTGGAAGCCCCCAGGGCCGGATATTTTATTGACAGCGTGGACGGCCTGGAAAGCGTGATGGAGCCGGACAAGGTGCAGAACATCACAGTTTCCCAGGCAAAGAAGCTTTTAGAGCAGCAAGGCCCCTGGAGCGCCCCGGCGGGATCCATCGGGAAAATCTGCGCCGATTTCACCTGGAAGCTGGTATGCGTCATACCGGACGATGAGATGGTGAAGTTTGAAGGGGTGGACGCCGTCACCCTGGACATCCCCTTTGCAAGCGCCGAGACTATCCCGGCCCGGGTTGCGGCGAAAAACCGGGATCCCAACACAGGGGAAACGGCGGTGGTGTTTGAATGCGCCTACATGGACGCGGACTTGGCCGCTGTGCGAAACGAAATGGTGCATATCAGCGTGAAAACCTATGAAGGTGTGCTGGTCAGCGAGCGGGCCTTGCGCTTTGAGGACGTGGAGTATACGGAGACGGACGAAAACGGGAACACGGTTACCAAGGTGCGGGAAAACGTAAAAGGCGTGTATGTCCAGTATGCGGGGCGGCTGCGGTTTGTGCAGGTGTTTACGGAAAAGGACGTGAACGGCTATGCTGTGTGCCGCACAAACCTGACAGACGAGGAAAAGAAAAGCATGGTCACAGACCAGACCGTACAGCTTTACGACCAGGTGGTTGTGAGCGGGACAGATTTGTATGACGGGAAAGTGGTGCGTTAGCCCCTGCCCGGGAGAAAGGGAGGATTCGTGTGGGAAGCCTGGCAACAGAAGCCATGAGAAGCTTTGATGAGAATTTTAAAAGAGTGGGGGAGGAAATAGCCCGGGCGGCGGAAAAGGCCGGGCGGGATCCCCGGGAAGTGTCCCTGCTGGCAGCCACCAAAACCGTTCCCGCGGAAACCATCCGGTACGCCATCTCCCAGGGGCTTTTCCACATCGGGGAAAACCGGGTGCAGGAGCTTCTGGACAAGTATGGCGCACTGGAAAGGGAGGCCTGCGACCTGCAGTTTATCGGGCGGCTGCAAACCAACAAGGTGAAATACCTGATAGGAAAGGTAAGCTGCATCCAGTCGGTGGACAGCGTGAAGCTTGCCAGGGAAATCGCCCGGCTCAGCGCCGCCCAGGGCCTTGTAACCAAGGTGCTGGTGCAGGTGAACATCGGGCGGGAGGAGCAGAAGGGCGGGGTGGACCCCGACGCCTTATACGGGTTTATCGACCAAATCAGGGAATTTCCGGGCATTTCTGTAAACGGATTGATGGCAATTCCCCCTGTTTGTGACAAAGAAACTGTATTATCGGGCTATTTTTCCGCCATGCGCAAATATTATGTTGACATAGCGGCTAAAAAATTGGATAATGTTAATATGCACAGCCTTTCCATGGGCATGTCGTCAGACTTCCCCCTGGCTGTGGCCTGCGGGGCCACAATGGTGCGGGTAGGCTCTTCCCTGTTCGGGGCGCGCCAGTATGTGTGAAAAAAGGGGAAGCGGCGGAAAGACGGCCGGGTGAAAAATACGGAAGAAAGGAAACGGCGCCGGGCGGCAGGGGAAAAGGCCTTTCCCCGCAGAGGCCCCGCGCCCCGTGGCGGTTGATATGGCAGGCTTAAAAGAAAAATTGCAGCGGATGTGGAATCCGCCGGATGACGAATATGAATATGACGACTACTACGAGGAGGGGGAGGAGGAAGAGGATCCCCAGCCCTCCGGCGGCGGATCCTACGGGGAACCCAGGCGCAGCAGTACAGACTACGGCTTCGACACCTTTTCCACCCGTTCCAGCTCCTCCTGGAGCGGGCGGGACACAGGCAAGGTGGTGGATTTCCATGCAAAGCAGCGGCCCCAGGTGGTGCTGTTCCGGCCGGTTTCCTTTGGGGAGGAGGCCAAAACCATTGCGGACGAGCTTCTGCGCAGGCACACAGTGGTGCTGAACCTGGAAAAGACGGAGAAGGACGTTTCCAGGCGCATTGTGGATTTTTTAAGCGGCGTGGCCTATGCCAACAACGGGAAAATACAGCGGGTTGCCACCAGCACCTTTATCATCACGCCCTATGACGTGGATATTTCCGGCGACGAAATCCTGGACGAGCTGGAAAGCAGCGGCATGTATTTCTAGGGGACAGGCTGTGGGATACGATGCCGATTTGCTTTTGAGAAAGCTGGAGGATGGTTTGCGCAAGGCCCGGGGCCGTCCGGCCTTTTTAGGGTTCCTGGACGAGGGCGGCAGGGCAGTCCTTTCAGAAGCCCTTTCCCGCAGGCGGGATGTTTCCTTTGCTTTCTGGGGCGGCTTCCCGGAGGCGGAGCGCGCCATGCTGGGGCTTTTTCCGGATTATATGGAGGCAGACGCCCAGGCCTTCCCCATAAAGGCGGTAACCTTCTCCTTCCGCCCCGCCGACAGGCCCGGCCACCGGGACTTCCTGGGGGCCATGCTGGGCCTTGGGGTGGAGCGCAGCGTGGTAGGGGATATCCTCATCGGGGAGGGCCGCTGCGTAGCCTTTGTGAAGGCGGAGCTTGCGCCCTATTTTGCGGAGAACCTTCCGAAAATAGGCCGGGTGGGGGTGAAGGCCCGGCTGGGTGCGGAAGAGCCTTTGCCTGTGGGCCACACGTTTAAGGAGATAAAAGGCGTGGCGGCTTCCAGCCGCTTAGACTGCCTTACAGCCCTTGCCGCCCGCACCAGCCGGGAAAAAGCCGCCTCCATGGTGGCCCTGGGGCTGGTGCAGGTAAACCATCGGGAAATTTGCAGCCCCAGCGCCCGGGTGGCGGAGGGGGACGTGCTCTCCATCCGGGGGCATGGGAAATATATTATAGACCGGCTGGGACCCTTAACCCAAAAGGGCCGGCTTTCGGTACAATGCAGGAAATATGAATAAGGGGGATACCGAACCAATGCTGACAGTAAAGGAAATTAACGAGGTAAGCTTTGGAAAGGCCGGCTTTTCCGGCTATAAGCCGGAGGATGTAGATAATTTTATTGACGAGGTGGCGGCTTCTTTCACAGAACTGGAGCAAGAGCGGGACGCCGCCCGGCAGCAGCTTCAGGAGCTTAGCCAGCAGAACGCGGCCCTTGCCGGGAAAATCGAAGATCTGAACGCCAGAAACGGGGAGCTGCAGAAAAAGCTCTCCATCCTGGCCCAGAAAATCGAGTCCTACCGGGCAGACGAGGACGGCATTAAAGAGGCCATCATCAGCGCCCAGCGCATGGGCAAGGAGGCTGTGCAGCAGGCCCGGGACAAGGCCTCCCTGATGCTGGAGGACGCCAAGGACGAGGCGGAAAAAATCCTGGACGAAGCCAAAACAGAGGCGTCTAAAACCGCCGGGGAGTATGCCGCCCAGGCAGAGTCCAAAAAGGCGGAGCTGGAGGAAATCAAGCGGCAGGTATCCACCTTCCGGGTGTCCCTTTTGGAAATGTATAAAAAGCATTTGGAGTGTATCGACCACATCCCCTCTTTCCGTCTGAAGGAAACAGAGGAAAGCCGTCGGGAGGAGGAGTCTGAGGTACAGCGGGAACAGCGGCTGTTAGAGGAGCGGCAGGCTCAGCAGAAGCGGCAGATGGAGGAAGAAAGGGAACTGGAGCGCCAGCGGGAAATCCAGCGCCAGCGGGAGCTGGAACGGCAGCGGGAAGCGGAACGCCAGCGGCAGCTCGAGCAGCAGCGGGAAGCGGAACGCCAGCGGCAGTTAGAGCAGCAGCGGGAGGCGGAACGCCAGCGGCAGTTAGAGCAGCAGCGGGAGGCGGAACGCCAGCGGCAGCTTGAGCAGCAGCGGGAAGCCCAGCGCCAGCGGCAGGAGGCGGAGGAGGCCCCCGGGCTGCATGACCGGGTAAGCTATGTCCAGGAGCAGCTGCAGCCCTCTGTGCCGGAAAGCGACTATATGGCCGGGGATCTGTCTGACGTGGGCATCGACCTGCAAACCTACAGCAGCATTCCGGAAACCCTGCGCCGGGAAAAGAGCAGCCATTACAGCAACCTGGAATTTGGCGACGGGGTAGAGTTGGACGCCAAGGGGCGCAAGCGGAAGAAATAAGGAGGAAAGCGTGGCAGAAACGAAGAAAAAGTGGTGGGCAGCCCTGGCTGTGCTTTTGGGCGCGGCCCTGCTGGTAGGGGGGGATCAGGCTTCCAAGGCCCTGGTGCTGGAAAACCTGCGGGGCAAGCCCCCTGTTGCGGTCATCCCGGGCTTGCTGGAATTTTCCTATGTAGAAAATTACGCGGCGGCCATGGGCCTTTTCGACGGGCTTATCTGGCTGGTGGTAGCCTGCACAGCCGTGGTGTGCGTGTTTATCCTGCTGGCCCTCCTGTTTTATAAAGGGCACACAGTTTTCAGCTATATCACCGCCATGCTGCTGCTGGCAGGCGGGCTTGGGAACCTTATAGACAGGTTTTCCCATGGCTTTGTGGTGGATTTCATCCACGTGCTGTTTTTTCCTTATATCTTCAACGTGGCAGACTGCTGCGTAACCATTGGCGTGGTGTGCTTTTTCTGTCATTACCTGGTAACGGCCCGGCGGGAGAAGGCGGAAAAAGAAGCCGCCGGGGAGGGCTGAGCTGTGGGGGAAAGGGTTTTCGTCACAGTGGAGGAAGAGGGGCAAAGGCTTGACAAGCTTTTGACCCAGGCCCTGCCGGGCGTCACCCGATCCGGGGTGCAGCGCCTGCTGGCAGAGGGACTTGTGACGCGGGAAGGGAAGCCCCTGGCAAAAAGCGCCCGGCTTCCGGCAGGCGCGCTGCTGGAGGTGTCTTTGCCAGAGCCAAAGCCCCTTTTGGCAGAGGCGGAAAACATCCCGCTGGACGTGGTGTATGAGGACGGGGAGCTGCTGGTGGTGAATAAGCCCAAAGGCATGGTGGTGCACCCGGCCCCGGGCAGCGAGAGGGGAACCCTGGTAAATGCCCTGCTCTTCCACTGCGGGGATTCCCTCTCCGGCATCAACGGCGTGCTGCGCCCCGGCATTGTCCACCGCATTGACAAAGATACCAGCGGCCTGCTGGTGGTGGCAAAAACTGACCAGGCCCACCAGGCCTTAGCCAGCCAGATACAGGCCCACAGCCTCACCCGGGAGTACAGGGCCGTGGTGTATGGCAGGGTGAAGGAGGACGAAGGCACGGTGGACAGGCCCCTGGGCAGGCACCAGGCGGATAGGAAAAAAATGGCTGTGCGGCCCGATTCCCCCTCTGCCCGCCACGCGGTCACCCATTATTTTGTAGAGCAGCGCTTTCCAGGCTTTACCTATCTGCGCCTAAGGCTGGAAACCGGCCGCACCCACCAAATCCGCGTCCACATGGCAAGCCTAGGCCATCCTGTGGCGGGGGATCCGGTATACGGCCCCAAAAAGGTGATAACAGCCCTGGAGGGCCAGTGCCTGCACGCGGGAAAAATCGGCTTCCTCCATCCCGCCACAGGGGAATATATGGAGTTTGCGTCTCCGGTGCCCCCGGTGTTCGAAGCGTTTTTGGAAAAACTGCGCCGGGAGGGAGCCTTATGACAGAAAAGGAACAGAAAACAGGACGGCTGGTGCTGCTCCTTCTTGCCGCCCTGGCAGTGGCCTTGGGCGGTTTTTGGTTTCCCCAGAACAGCGGCCCGCCCTGCTCGGTTATCCAGGTGGACTCATCTCAAAAGCCGCCCTTTGGCCCTTTAGAGAACAGGCTCCCGGCCCAGCAGGTTTAAGAAGCTGTATTCATAACCTTGTAATTACCATCTGAGCGGCCTTTTTGAAGCCACTCTGTGTCAAATTTCTTTGTCGGGCGGGGAACGCCAAAAACAGGGGAAATGGCAATTTTATAGGAACCGCGTTTCCTATAAAAGCCATTTCCCCTGTTTTTATTTTGTACCGATAATTTTGATTTTCTCTGCCGTCAGGCCGGTTTGCTCTATGACGATTTCCTGCACAATCAGCATGTCGCTGTCCTGCAAATCCCCGGCCACCACCACGCTGCACTCCTCCGTTGTGATGTAGGCCACGCTTTCCTCATAGCCCTTGGCCTTGAGGAGGCTTTCCACATTTGTCTCCTTGAGGATGTTCTGGGCCATGGCGGAAGCCTCCTCCACAGCAGCCTTCTTGGCCTCGCTGTCCGCGTCCACATCCTCCAGCACCCCGTCTAAAAGCTCCAGGGCCTCGTCCCGGGAGTTCTGGCGGCTTAAGCGGGCCTCCGCGAACATGTCTGTGCCAGCCTTGGCCTGCAGGTCATCGGTAACGGTTTCCACGTAGGCGTTGTTCACAAGCTGGGCCGCGCCCAACTGGCTGCTGGTGTCCTCCCCGTCCCCAATAGGCAGTTTGTTGGTGCCCGCAAACTGCCAGTTGAGATAGACCGCTGCTCCCAGGGCCAGAACCAGGGACGCTAGAACCAATTGCTTTCTGCCGAATTTCATGCTGATACCTCCAGTGTGTTTTTATATGTTTGCCAGTGGCTTATGTTTTCCTCCAAATCCCCTCACCCCCCGCAGGTAACGCACACCCGGGAGGAGGGCACGCCCAGGGCGGTTTTGGCGGCGTTCACCAGCTTTTCCCGGATAGCGGGATCCCCCGCCTTGGCGCTGACAATCACCACTCCCTGAATTTTCGGCTGGGTTTCCGTAACGGTCAGGGGCCGCTGAGAGCCTTTTTCGTCCTCCACAAGCACATGGGACGATTCCTTTTCCCAAGCCCCATCCCCGCCCTGCTGCCCGCTTTCCCGCTTGTCTGCGGCGAATACCCGCCTGCCGCTGTTTTCCAGGGTTATCATCACCGCAGGGCTGTGCTCCCCGGTGATGGCGGTGACAATCCGAGACAAATCCGCCTCCAGCGCCCTGGCATAGGCAGTGCCGTCCTCTGCTTCCTCTGCCTGCTGCTCCTGTGGCTGGGGTTTTTGCAAATCAAGGCTTGATAGGGCCAGCAAAGTGATGCCGCATATGCCTAAAATCACAGCCCAGCGCAGGGCGTTTTCCTTTTGCAGGGATTTTTTCACCCATTCTCCCGCTTTTTTAAGATCCATCTGCTGTTACCTCAAGTATCACGCCGTCCCCCAGCACATTTCCCAGCAGCGCCCTGGCCCTCTCCGCCTCTGCCGGATAGGAAAAGGCCGCGCTTACCTTCGCTAATACTATGCCGGAATCCGCCGAACTAGTTATGCTTACGTGAATTTTTTTCGGGGAAAGCCCTGCGGCCCCCAAAAGGCCCCGCACAGCCCCTTCCGCTTCCTCCTCTGTGGCCTGCTCATACTGGCTGTTTAAAAAAGCCGTCAGATCTGCCCCGGTTTCCCGGGCCTGGGCCTTTGGCAGGGCAAAATCCCACCGGGCAGTGAGCAGGGAGGAGGCAATGGAGGCCAGCAGGGTGAGGACAATGAGGGACTGGACAAAGCGCACCATTTTGTCCTGGGGGCACAGGTTTCCTATGGCCCCAATGGCGATAAGGGCCGTACACAGCCAGGAAGCCCCTTCTAAAACTTGAGCCATAATCGTTTCGGGATACAGGATATGCACAAAAAGCCATGAAAAGGCGGCGCTTTGTACCCGGTATCTTTCCTTTCTTTTGTGTTTTTCATGCGCTTACCCTCCTTTCGCAAACAGCACCACCCCCGCGCAGGTGAGGCACACCACACAAAGGCTTGCAAGCACTGCCAGCACCAGCTTTGCCGCCGAGGCGCAGGAGCCTAAAAGCCCGGCGGCAGCAGGAACGCCAAAAAGCTCCCCAGCTATCTGCCCCATGGTACACACCCCGGCCCAGATGGAGGCCTCTATTATGGACGGGGCGAAAATGCACAGCGCCGCCAGCATCCCAAAGGCCCCGGCCCCGGAGCGCACCACCTGCACGCTGCTTTGGATGGCCCCCACCGCGTCCCCCAGCGCCCCTCCCACAATGGGGATGGCGGAGGAGGCAATCAGCTTCACGGTTTTTCCGGCGGCAGCGTCTATGTGGGTGTTAAGGATGGTTTGGATGGAGAGGATGCCGGAAAACAGGGTAACCGCCAGCACCAGCATCCACTTTATGAAGCTGTAAAGGCTGGCGGAAAGCCTCTGCACCGGCATGCCGGAAACGCCGGAGGAAACAGCCAGGGCCAGATATATCCGCAGCAGGGGCAGCAGCAGGCCGGAGGAAAGCAGGGGCAGGGCGCTGCCCGCTCCCAGGGTGAGAAAGGTGTAGGCGCTGCCTGCCGCCACGCTGCCGGAAGCGGCAAGCAAGGCCCCGTAGGCGGGCATACTGGCCAGGAGGAAGGCAGAGGCGCTTTCCGCCGTAACAGCGCACTGGGCCAGCAGGGCCAGGATGGCAGGCAGGGTTATGGCGGCGCAGGCCAGGCACCCGATGAGAGGAACCATAGGGCTGAGGGAGCCTTCCTCCATGCATCCGGCAAGGCGGCACAGCAGCAGAACGCCCAGAACAGCCCCCCAGGCTTTTAAGGGGCCTGTCAGCTTTTCCTGCACCAGGGCGCACAGGGCCTGAAAGATTCTCCCGCCATCCAGGCCCTCTTCCCCCAGATTATCTGCCCCCCATTGGTTTAACAGGGCCTTTGTGCCCCTGTCCAGGCTGTCCATGGCTTCTGTCAGGCCGCTTTTTTCCGCAATCTGCTCCGGCAGGCTTTCCGCCTCTGCACCCTGGGCCTTTGTGCCTGCCCCCAGAAGGACAAACACCGCCAGGCAGGAAAGGGCGGCAGCCAGCAGCTTTGTTTTTGCGGTTCGCTCCATGACGGCGCCCTCCTTTCCTTTGTTTTAGAGACTCCAGGCATTCCCAAAGGAATGCTTCCCTTGCTTTTAAAAGGGGCTGCGGGGCGTGCCAGCGCTCTGCCTATGCCCCCAGAATTTCCCCCACATATCCCAAAAGCTGGGTAATCAGGGGAAAGGCCGCCGCCAGGATGGCGGCCTTGGCGGAAAGCTCTACGGCAAAGGCCAGGGCAGATTCCCCGGCGTCCTTGCAGGTGTGGCTGGCAAACTGCCCTGTCACAGCAATGCCCACCGCCTTCAGCATGATTTTGCCATATTCCCCCGGCAGGGCCGCCGCTGTGTCCTCCAGCCGGGAAACAAGAGGGGCAAGGCCCTCTAAAGCGGAGAGCAGCAGCAGCGCCGCCGCCCCCGCCGTAAGCAGCAGGGAAAGCTCCCGGTTGTTTTTTT